>JGI12316J15310_10000062_pt26 | contig 46690 bp, 42 predicted proteins | sample MarCyaLeptolynsp_FD_15310 | JGI IMG/M metagenome (IMG submission 15310) | reverse complement strand
GAGCTCGACCGCCCGGCCCTGATCGGCTGCTCGATGGGCGGGCGCATCGTGCTGCACCTCGCCGCCCATCACGCCGATCGCTTCCGCGCGCTGATCGGGGTCGAATGCGCCGACCATCAGACGTCCTGGTACGACACCAGCTGGCTGCATCGCGGCGACGTCCACGGCGGCGAGGTCTGCGCCGCCATGGTCTCAGGCCTGGTGGCGCCGCAATCGCCGGACGCGTTCCGCTGGGAGACCCTGTGGGGCTACATGCAGAGCGGCCCCGGCGTGTTCAAGGGAGATCTCTACTTCTACCGCGAGGACTCGGACTTCCGCGACCGCACGCACCTGATCGACACCGGCGCGTGCCCGCTCTACCTTCTGACCGGCGAATACGACTATTCGTGCACGCCGGAGGACACGGAGCGCACGGCGGCGGCGATCGACGGCGCGGAAGCCGTGATCATGCGCGAGGTCGGGCATTTCCCGATGAGCGAGAACCCGGCCAAGTTCCGCGAGTATCTGTTGCCGGTGCTGGAGACGATCCACGCCGCGCGCGCCCTAGGGTCAGGAGGACGACCGTGAACGAACTGAGCCCCGCGAAGGTTGCCCGCCCGTCCGGGATCAGCGACGCCGAGTGGGACCTGCGCGTCCAGCTCGCCGCCGCCTACCGCATGGTCGACCATTTCGGCTGGTGCGAGCTGATCTACGGCCATCTGACCGCCAAGGTGCCGGGGCCGGACCTGCACTTCCTGATCAATCCCTACGGCCTGAATTACGACGAGGTGACGGCCTCGAACCTGGTGAAGATCGATGTCGACGGGAACAAGATCGACAGCGAGAACCCGTTCCCGGTGAACGCCGCGGGGTTCGTCATCCACTCCGCCGTGCACATGGCGCATAGCGACCTGCACCAGGTGGTCATGCACACCCATTCCCGCGCCGGCATGGCGATCGCCGCGGTCAAGGAGGGGGTGCTGCCGATCTCCATGGGCTCGACCGCCTTCGTCGACCGGGTGAGCTACCACGACTACGAGGGCGTGAGCCTGTATCTCGACGAGCGCGAGCGCATCGTCGAGAGCCTGGGCGACAACCACGCCATGGTGCTGCGCAACCACGGCCTGCTCACCACCGGCCGCACTGTCGCCGAGGCGTTCCTGTGGCTGTACCGCCTGGAGCGGGCGGCGCAGGTGCAGATCGACGCGGGCGCCGCGGGGACCCTGAACCTGCTGTCCGACAACATCGCCAAGAAGTCCGGCGAGGACGTGAACGGCTTCGCCGCGTCGGAGGCGGAGTACGGGACGCTCGAGTTCAAGGCGCTGATGCGCAAGATGGACAAGATCGACCCCGGCTACCGTGACTGACACCCGGTTCTGGGAGACCAAGTCCCTCGCCGAGATGACCCGGAGCGAGTGGGAGAGCCTGTGCGACGGCTGCGGCAAGTGCTGCCTCGTCAAACTGCAGGACCCGGACACCGACGAGATCGCCTACACAGACGTCGCCTGCCGCCTGCTGGACTGCGACAGTTGCCGCTGTTCCGACTACGCCAACCGCAAGGCTGAGGTGCCGGACTGCGTGGTGCTCAGCGTCCGGCTGGTCGATCAGCTCGAGTGGATGCCGTCGACCTGCGCCTACCGCCTGCTGAAGGAGGGCAAGCCGCTGTACTGGTGGCATCCCTTGGTCAGCGGTGATCCGAACGCGGTGCACGAGGCCGGGATCTCGGTGCGCGGCCGGGTGATCTCCGAGATCCTGGTCGAGGATGCCGAACTGGTCGAGCACGTGGTCGACTGGCCGACCTGAGGCTCTGGCAAGCGCCGCCGCCACACCCCATATGCCGGTCAACGCCGTTAACGGAGGATGAGATGAGCAGAGTCAGCTGGATCATCTTGGGCCTGGTGGCCGTTCTGATGATCTCGACGCTGTACATGTCGGACACCGGCCAGCTCGACCGGCCGTGGATGGAGTGCAAGGAGAGCATGGTCGTGCAGATCTTCTCCGACCAGTGCACCCCGCGGGACGGTGGCCTGCGCGGACCGGCGCCGGCGGACACTGTGACGGACCAGCCGCCGCTCGACGACGGCGTCACCCGGGTCGATCGGGGTCAGTAGCCGGAGCCGATTGGATCAACCTGCAACCGTCATCTTGAACTCGTTTCAGGACGACGAAGTTTGTTTGGAATGGCGCTCGGTTCACACGACGCCGGCGGCCCTCAGTTCCTCGAGCCGGTCGTTGCTCTCCTCGAACAGGCGAATCAGCTTCTCGCTGTCATAGGGCGCCTCCTCGTGGGTCTCGGCGTCCCATTCGCTGCGGCCCGGCGCGAAGAAGTCGCCGCCGTAGACGTGCAGGGCGCCGGTCAGGCGCTGCAGCGGGTTGGTGACCGAATGGATCGCCGTGTCGCCCATCCAGCTCGCATCCCGTTCGACCATCTCCTTGCCGCCGAGCTGCTGCAGGCCCTCCGGGCTCTTGCGCCAGAACGTGTTCACCTCGGCGCCGGTATAGATCCCGATCGACGCCCACATGTTGTGGTTATGCGGCATCAGCCGCATCTCCGGTCCCCAGACCAGGTTCAGCACCGTCAGCCGGTCGGAGCGGTGCAGCGTGGTGACGCCGGCCTTGCCGGGCTCGCCGATCGCCTTCATCACCGCCGCCGGATCGTCGACGGCCCGGGCCACGACCTCCTGCGCCGCGCGCTCCGGCGTCGTCTCGTCCAGCGCCGCGTAGCAATCCTCAATGAAGCGGTCCAGGTCGAACATGCTAGCCTCCCGTGGTTCATTGCCGGTCATTATGGCGAAGCGCGCGAGGTGAGGAAATGGCACCGAGAGTCCTGATCGCCGGTCTGTGGCACGAGACCAACACGTTCTCGCCGATCATCACCGACCTGCCGGCCTTCCGCGCCTACCAATGGGCCGAGGGGGCGGACCTCGCCGACCGCTACGCCGCCACCAACACCGAGATCGGCGGCATGCTGGCGGGTGCCGCCGCCGCCGGCCTCGACGTGGTCCCCGACCTGTTCGCCGGCGCCATCCCGAGCGGCACGGTCACCCGCGGCGCCTTCGAGGCCCTGGCCGAGCGGATCGCCGACACCGCCCTGCGCGAGCAGCCCGACGGCATCCTGCTCGCCCTGCACGGCGCCCTGGTCGTCGACGGCGTGCCGGAGAGCGACGCCGCCCTGGTCCGCCGCGTGCGCGGCTGCGTGCCGGCCTCGGTGCCGCTGGTCGCCACCGTCGACCTGCACGCCAATATCGGCCCCGCCTTGGTCGAGGCTGCCGACATGCTGATCGGTTACGACACGTTTCCGCATACAGACATGGGCGCGCGCGGCGAGGAGGCGGCCCGTCACCTGGCCGCGATGCTCGAGAGCGGCGCCCGGCCGGCCAAGGCGTTTCGCAACCTGGCGATCATCACCGTGCCGCAGATGCAGGCGACGGCGGAGGCGCCGATGGCGGCGATCATGGCCCGCGTCGCCGGGGCCGAGGCGGTCGATGGCGTCGACGTGGTGTCGGTGGCCCAGGGCTTCGCCTATGCCGATGTCGACCATCTCGGTATCGCGGTGACCGGTTACGGCGGCGACGCGGCGGCGGTCGGACGCGAGGTCGAGGCGGTGGCCGCGATGATCGAGGCGGCGCGCGACGGCTTCCTGCCATCGCTCGTGCCGGTCGCCGAGGCCGTCGCCCGCGCCGCGGGACCGGCGGAGGGGGCCGGGAAAGGGCCGGTGGTGCTGGTCGAACCGGCCGACAATGTCGGCGGCGGTGCGCCGGGCGACGGTACGGCGATCCTGGCGGAGATGCTGCGCCGTCGGGTCCCCGGCACGGTGGTGATCTGGGATCCGCTGGCGGCGGAACGCGCGCAGGGCGGGCCGTCGTTCGCCGGCCCGGTCGGCGGGCGCACCCTGCCGGCCCTGCACGGCCCGCCGGTCGAGATCGCCGGCGACGTGGTCTTCGCCGAGAGGGCAGTGCGCTACACCCGCGACGGCCCCTACATGACCGGCCAGGAGGTGCCGATGGGCGACGTCGCCGTGGTCCGCACCGGTTTTGGGCTCAACGTCGTGCTGACCGGCGAGCGGGTGATGCCGTTCGACGACACCCACCTGCGCCGCGTCGGCATCGACCCGGCCAGCGAGCCGGCGCTGGTGGCCAAGTCCGGCAGCGCCTGGAAGATCGCCTTCCAGGCCATCGCCCGCGACGCCGTGGTGGTTGATACCGGCGGGGTCTGCGCCTCCGACGTGACCCGGCTGCCCTACACCAGCACCGCCGCCCGGCGGTGCTGGCCGTCGTCAGAGGGATAACCCCGAGTTGTTGTCACTTCCCGGCCCTGTGCCGGGACCCGGGGCCAGGTTCGCTGGAGCCTTACAGCTAGATTTCCGAGCGCTTCAGCGAGGTGATGTCTGGGCCCCGGCACGAGGCCGGGAAGTGTTTGATCGCTACGCCGCCACCGGAACCGGGCCGTCGAGCACCGCCAGGCAGGCTTCCGCCACCTCGCGACCCTTGACGCGGAAATGCTCCAGGAAGAACGCTTGGTGCTCGGCCGACTCGTGGAAGCGGTGCGGGGTGAGCACCGCCGAGAGCACCGGCACGTCGGCGTCCATCTGCGCCTGCATCAGGCCGGAGATCACGCTCTGGGCGACGAATTCGTGGCGGTAGATGCCGCCATCGACCACGAAGGCCGAGGCGACCACGGCGCGGTAGTCGCCGCCACGGGCGAGGCGCCGGGCCAGGAGTGGGATCTCGAACGCCCCCGGCACGTCGAACACGTCGATGGCGAAGGCGCCGGGCCGCTCCCGGCGCAGGGTGTCCAGGAACGCGATGCGGCAGGCGTCGACGATCTCGGCGTGCCAGCGGGCCTGGATGAAGGCGATGCGGGTAGGCTGGGTCTCGGTGCTCTGATTCATGCTGTCCTCTCTCTGTTGGACGTGAACCAGGGCGTACGAACTCGCGAACGCGGCCCCGCGCGCCGCGCGGGGGCCGGCTCTCTCCTTCGCTATCTTCCATCCGGACTGTGACCGTCGGCTCCGGGATCGCACCGGATCTGCTGACCCCCCGGACGAGGTCCGAAGGCGCTCGCGGGCTCGATCCCGGCCGGGAAGCCGGGACCATCACCGCCGGTGGGGATTTCCACCCCGCCCCGATAACGTGCCGCGCCACCGGCGCGGTGCGGCACGATATCAAGGTCGTACCGGCCGCGTCGACCGGCCTCTCAGACCGTCAGTTCGCCGGCACCAGCGGCGCGATGCTGGAGAAGATGTGGCTCACCCCCTGGCTCGGGCTGCTGTTGGTGTCGACCGAGTGGCAGCCGAAGCAGTTCTCCGGCGTGAAGGTTCCCGTCCCGGTGCTGTCCGGGAACTGGTGGAAGGTCTCCATCGTCGTGTTGGCCAGGCGCAGGGTGCCGCGCAGCACCTGGTCCGTGCCGCTGGTCGGGATCTGGTCGGCGCCGCCGCCGGACCAGATCGAGCCGGTCTGGATGTAGTTCGCCCGCACGTCGCTCCCCAGCAGGCCGAGCACCGAGCTGTTCAGCGAGACCAGGTCGGTGGCGCGGGTGGCCGGCGTCGAGGTCTGCTCATAGGTCTGGCCGACCGAGGAGCTGCTGGTCATCGCCACGTCGCCCCAGGGCGCGATCCGGACGACGGTGTTCGGGCCGATGGTCTGACCGTCATCGGCGAGGATCAGGTTGACGGTGTGCGAGAGCTTGTCGCTGATCTGGACCGTATGCGACTTGAACGTGGCCCGTTCGACAACTTTCGTCACCGGCAGTTCGGAGGTCTTGGGCGCGGCGTTGAACAGCCAGCTCAGCGACCCGTTGCCGTCATAGGCCATCAGCGTCGGCTCGCCCTGTAGGTTGTAGTAGTAGTAGCTGTTCTGCGGCGCGTTGTTGCGGTGCTCGAACGTCGCCCAGACCATCTCGGGGTGGCCGTTGACCGAGCCGACCACGTGAAAGCCGACCAGGGCCATGGTCTTGCCCTCGGTCGTGCCGGTCTGCAGCCAGGTCACCGGCGTCACCTCGGTGAAGTCGCTGATGGTCGCCTCGACGGTGATGTAGTCGTCGGGATTGTCGACCAGGCTGGCGTCGATCCAGGCGGTCTTGAACTCCATGGCCAGCGCCTCGCTCGCCGGCACGTCGGCGACACCGAAGGTCGACTTGGCGTAGCTGACCACGGCGTTCATGTCATCGACGCTGGAGGGGAAGTCGGTCGCCAGGTCGCCCTGGAAGTTCGCCGGGTTGGCCGTGCTCTCCACCCCGGTCTGGTAGTAGGCGTAGAGGTCGTTGACCTTCACCCCGTAGTGGACGATGCCGCCCTTCGGCGAGATCAGCACGCCGCTGCCGCCGGTCTGGGCGACGCCGGTGTCGTCATCCTCCTTCTCGGTGCGGGGCGCGAAGGCGCCGATCGCGCTGCCGTCGCGCGCCACGTATTCGCGGCCCGAGGCGGTCTTGACGACGTCCAGGATGTTGGGGCCGTCGAACACGTAGCTGCCGCCGGACTGCGACGTCAGCCACAGGAACATCTGCGCACCCCACTTGAAGAAGTTGCAGTCGGTGGCGTCGTTGAACGTGGCGCTGTCCGCCGGGTTGAACACGCCGGTTGACGATTGCCAGGACGTGAACTCGTCCGACGAGACGGCGCAGGTCTGCAACGCGTCCGACGGCAGTGGCGTCTGCGCCGTCGCCGGTCCCGCCGTGAGGACGGCAGCCATCGCCGCCGCGCCCAGGATCCGGTGATATCCCCGAAGCATGGTCATCGTTACCTCCCCGATCATTCTGCATAGATTGAATCGGCCTTATGCCGATCACCGGGATGGTACTAGTAATCGCGTTTAAGTTTTATTGAATTGTGTGAATTAAGCGGAAAAACAGTTTCACCCGAGGGCGGCGCCGCCGGCGCGTCAGTTGACCCGCCAGCGCTCCAGCACGTCGCGGCGGATCTCAACGCCGAGGCCGGGGCCGTCCGGGACGTAGGCGATGCCGGCCTCGACCCGGATCGGCGCGACCAGCAGGTCCTGGCGGAACGGATGCGGGGTGCTGTCGTATTCCAGCAACGGCTGATGGGCGCCGAAGGCCGGCACGGTGGTCGGCAGCACGGCCAGCAGCTGCATGGCGGCGGCCAGGCCGATGCCGGTGCCCCAGACATGCGGGTTGTAGCGGGTGCCGTGGGTCCAGGCCATGTCAGCGATGCGCTTGGCCTCGGTCAGGCCGCCGCAGGACGCGGTGTCCGGCTGGATCACGTCCATCGCCCGGGCCTCCAGGATCCGGCGGAAGTCGTGGCGGGTAAACGAGCATTCGCCGCCGGCGATCGGAATCGTCGTGCGGCCGCGCAGCTCGGCGTAGCCCTCGATGTCCTCGGGCTCAACCGGTTCCTCGAACCAGCCGATGTCGTAGGGCTCCATGGCGCGGGCGAGGCGGGCGGCCTGTACCCGGTCGCAGCCGTGATTGGCGTCAACGAACAGCGCGATATCGGGGCCGATGGTCTCGCGCAGCGTCGCCACCAGGGCGATGTCGTCGTCGAAGCCGAACCCGACCTTGGTCTTCATGGCCGTGAACCCGGCCGCCGCGTAGCCGCGCGCCTCCTCGGCCAGCCGACGGTGGTTCTCTGCGCGGTCGTCGCTCCGCCGGTACAGACCGGTGGCGTAGGCCTTGACGATCGAGCGCACCGGCCCGCCCATCAGCACGTGCACCGGCGCGCCGTGATGCTTGCCGCGCAGGTCCCAGAGCGCGATGTCGACGGCGGAGAGCGCCTGCACCGGCACCCCGCGCTGCCCGTGGTCGCGCAGGCCGTTATACAGCTCTTCCCAGATCGCGTCGCCGGCCAGCGGCGAACGGCCGATCAGCCGCGGCGCATAGTATTTCTCGATCACCGTCGCCAGCGCCCAGGGTGGGCCGTAGCCGTCGCCCCAGCCGGTGATCCCGGCATCGGTCTCGATCTCGACGACCAGGCCGACCCGGCGGTCGATCCAGGTCTGGCTGAACGCGAAACGCTCGGCGATCGGCGCCTCCAGGACGTGGGCGCGCACGGCGGTGATCTTCATGGATGCCTCCCTAGACGGAATCAGCCTAGCAGGGCGGCGGCGGCGATCACATCCGCGCTGGGTGGCGCGCCTGTAACCGAAACGGCCTTGAAGGCATTGGACCCGGCGACGATCCTTGAACCGACGCATCAGCCGACGCCGGGAGCGGCCCATGGACATCGCCAACGCGCTGGTCTTCTTCGCCGAACTTTATCTCTGGGCCGGCGCCGCCGTGGCCGCGGCCTTTCTGCTGTGGGGCGTCGACCGGTTCGACGCATCCGCCCGGGGCGCCTATCTGTTCCGCCTGCTGGTCCTGCCCGGGGTGGTCGGGCTGTGGCCGCTGGTGCTCTGGCGCTGGGCCGTGCGGCCGGCACCGGACGGGGAGGCTGGCTGATGCAGGCGCCCTGGCGTCGCGCGCATCGGCGGATCTGGCCGGCCCTGACCCTGGTGCTAGCGATGGGCCTGCTGCTCGGCGTGGTGCTGAAGCAGGAGCGTCCGGTCGAGCCCGGCTCGGTGATCGGGGAGGCGGGGCAATGAGCGTCTCCTACCGCCCGGTCCAGTGGACCGGCTACAAGCTGGCCTACGACATCGCCGTTGGCCTCGGCGTCGCGGCCTACCTGATCGTCTACCTGCGCTACGCGCCGGGCTGGATCGAGGCGCCGACCATCGGCGGAGCGGAGCTGCGGATGCGGGCCTTCGGGACCTGCACCTTCTGGATGCTGACCGTGATCCTGTGCATCGGACCGCTGGCCCGGCTCGACCGGCGGTTCCTGCCGATCCTGTACAACCGCCGGCATTTCGGCGTCCTGACCTTCTTCGTCGCCACCGCCCATCTCTACGCCGTGCTCGGCTGGTACGCGGCGTTCTCGCCGATCGACCCGTGGGTGGCGATCCTAGTGTCGAACACCGACGTGACCTCGTTCACCGGCTTCCCGTTCGAGTGGCTCGGCCTGGCGGCGCTGGCGATCCTGTTCGCCATGGCGGCGACCAGCCACGACTTCTGGCTCGCCTTCCTCGGCCCGCGCACCTGGAAGACGCTGCACATGCTGGTCTACCTGGCCTACGGGCTGGTGGTGATGCACGTGGTCCTCGGCGTCGTGCAGGCGGAGGAGAGCGGCGCCTTCCCGCTGATGGTGGCGGTTAGCCTCGCCCTGGTCGGCGGGCTGCACATCGCCGCCGGCCGGGCGGAGGAGCGCCATGACCGCGCCCACGCCGCCCTGGAGGCGACGGATGGCGAGTGGGTGAAAGCGCTGCGCATCGACGAGTTGGAGGACGGGCGCGGCCGCACCGTGACGTTGCCGGATGGCGAGCGGGCGGCGGTGTTCCGCCACGGCCGAAAGATCTCCGCCCTGTGGAACGCCTGCGCCCACCAGAACGGCCCGCTCGGCGAGGGGCGGATCCAGGACGGCTGCGTCACCTGCCCCTGGCACGGCTTTCAATACCGCCCCGAGGATGGATGCGCTCCGGCCCCCTTCACCGAGAAGGTGCCGACCTTCCGGGTCCGGCGCGACGGCGACTACGTGCTGATCGACCCGCGGCCGTTGCCGCCCGGCACCCGCACGGTGCCGATCGTCCTGGAGGAGAATGCGGCATGAGCGAGCGCAGCCCGTCCAAGGATGCCTTCTTCGTCGGCTATCTGCCGGTGCCGAGGCCGCTGATCGCTTTCCTGGCAGTGATCACCGGCGTGATCATCGGCGCCGGGGTGGCGGTGGCGTCGGTCTTCGCGGTCGCGCAGCAGGACTGGGGCGACGCCTCGTTCCTGTGGGGCGAGGGACGCCAGACCCGAACCGGCATCCTGATCGCCGAGCCCTATCCGGTGCTCTACACCCCGCCGAGCGCCGAGTATCCGGCGGGCCGGGCGGTGGTGCTGTCCGGCCAGGGCAAGCGCGGGGTGCAGCAGCGCGCCGAGGCGCTGGACGGGGCGATCGCCGATATCGGCGGCATCGGGCTCGGGCGCGGCGAGGTCGGCATCGAGTTCATCCAGGTCGGCGGCCGTCCCAGCCTCGCCGCCGCCCAGGACCCGTCGGCCGTGCCGGCCGGCTGGACGCCGCCGGTGGAGGATCTCGGCGCCCGGACGCTGCGCGGTGAGCTGGTCGACAGCAAGTGCTATCTCGGCGCCATGCGCCCGGGCCAGGGCAAGACCCACAAGCTGTGCGCCAACCTCTGCATCATCGGCGGCATCCCGCCGATGTTCGTGGTCTACCGCGAGGAGGGGGCGCCGCTGGTGATGCTGCTCGGTGACGGCGACGGCCGGCCGTTGCCGGACGCCATGCTGGTGCATACCGGCCACTACGTCGAGCTGAGCGGGGCGCTGGAGCGGCGCGCCGACCTGCTGATCTTCAAGGTCGACCCGGCCTCGCTGAAGCGGCTTTGAGGCGAGAAGTCGGGCGCGCGATCGGTGACCACAACCCATACCCAACGTCTTCGCGGCACCCCCTGGATCCCGGCTCAAGGCCGGGAAGTCGGTTGGGTGGTGACCATGGCACTCTTCGACTTCCCGGCCTTGAGCCGGGACCCAGGAGTCGGTTTGCCGGACCGGCCGGCGACGACCGATGCCGTCAGCCCGGACGTTGGCGTAGCGCGGCGGCTTGCATTGAGACGCAATCGGAGGAAACGACGCCATGGGCCATCTGATCCGCCTCGCCGTCACCGTGGTGCTGGGCATAGCGCTGTGGCAGCTCTGGGTCGGCTTCAAGCTCGATCCGATCCAGTTCGCCGGGCTGGAGCGGCAGCTGCGCGGCACCTGGCTGTGGGACCTGCGATACCCGGCGATCCCGCTCTACGCGGTGTTCACGCTGTGGGTCGCGGAGCGGCTCGCCGCCCTGGTTCCGGCCAAGACGCCCTGAGCGTCAGGCCCGGCCGCCGCGCCGCATGATCCGGAAGGCCAGCGGCGCCAGGATCACGATGAATCCGATGCGGAAGATGTGGTGGGTGGCGACGAACGCCACGTCGCGGCCGAGCGCCAACGCCACCAGGCTCATCTCGGCCAGCCCGCCCGGCGCGTAGGCCAGCACCAGCACGAACCACGGCACATCGGTGATCTGTTCCAGGCCCAGGCCGAACAGCACGCCGAAGACCATGAGGATCGCCGTCGAGCCGAGTGAGACCTTGACGATCCGCAGCACCTGCGAGACCGGGGTGCCGGCGAAGCGGCAGCCGATCCCGGTGCCCATCACCACTTGCGCGCAGGCGACCAGAAGGCTCGGCGGGCTGGCCTCGGTGACGCCGGCGATGTGGATGGCGCCGGACAGGAACATCGGCCCGATCAGGAACGCCGCCGGGAGCCGCAGCAGCTTGGCGACGGCGGCGCCGACCACCGCGCAGCCGATCAGCAGCGCCCAGTCGCGCATTGCCAGATCGGTCATGCCGGCACCGGTCGGCAGCAGGGTCCCGGACGGTTCGTAGTCGGCGAACAAGCGGAACAGGAACGGGATCGCCATCACCACCAACAGGATGCGCGCCGAGTGGGTCAGGGCGATCACCCGGTCGTCGCCGCCCATCTCGCGGCCGACGATCACCATCTCGTTCAGGCCGCCGGGGGAGGCGGCGAAATACGAGGTCACCGGGTCGTAGCCGCCGACCCGGCGGAAGTACCAGGTCACCAGCGAGCCGGCGGTGATGGCGTAGACCAGCAGCCCGGTGATCGACACCGCCCAGTCGGCCATGCGGTCCACCAGCTCCGGGCTGAAAGCGCTGCCCAGCATGACCCCCAGGATCGCGATCATCGACATGCGCAGGCGCAGGTTCACCCGGATGTTGGCGCCGGCGATCGAGGCGATTGTGGTGGCCAGCATCGCCCCCATCATCCACGGCAGCGGCAGCTGCGCCCAGGCGAACAGCAGGCCGCCGGCCGCGCCGATCGTCAGCGCCAGGACCATCGAGCCGCCGGGATTGCCTGACGTCATCCGGTCGCCGCCGGGACGGGTGGCGTTGTCCTGGTCGGGAGACTGATCGGACGCCGTGTCGTCCTCGCGGGCGGCGTCGCCGCGATGGTCAGCCATCGACCACCCTCCCGAGCCGGACCGCGGTCTGGCCCGGCGCCAGGCGGCGCGACGGCATGATCAGGATGCAGCGGTCATAGGGGGTGGTCACCGGCTCCCCGTCGTCATGGCCGATCACGGTGCCGGCCACCGGGATCTCCTCCATACCGATGAAGTCGTCGACGAAGCGGAAGTCCTGGCCGCGCACGGTCACCGCCTCGGTCACCTGGATGATCCGCTGCGGCGGCGGCGGCGCGCGATAGGGCGCGGGCACGTCCCCTGGCGCCAGCGAGCCGGCGGCGACCAGGAACCGGTAGAACGCCTCCTCGGCCACTGGCACCGTGTCGCGCGCCCAATGCTGGCCGGCCTCCAGCAGCAGGGCGGCGCGCGGATCGGCGGGGTCGGCGAAGAAGGCGTAGTCCCGCATCCGCGCCCCGGCGGCGTGGCCGGCGTCGATCACGATGCTGGCCGGGGTGCCGACCCGGCGTGCCAGCGCCAGCCCCTTGTCGGTGCCGCCCGCCAGCATCAGCGGCTCGACCGGGTTCGACATGGAATGGATGTCCAGGAGCAGCTCGGCGCGGTCGATCAGCGGGCGGAGGTCGCGGGCCCGGGCGAGTTCGACGCTGGAGCGCGGCCCGTCCAGGGTCTCGCGGTCCCAGACCCGGTTGAGGTCCTCGTCCACGAAGCGGGACAGGTTCGGATAGGCCGCGTCGAAGCTCATGTAGGCGGCGACGTTGCAGAAGCCGACCGTCAGGCTGCCGGCGCGCGGCCGCTGGCCGCCGGCCAGGAAGGCGTCGAGGACGATGGCGCCGCACAGCTCGTTGCCGTGGACCACGGCGGTGACCATCACCTGCGGGCCGGGCCGGCCGGACTCCAGGGTGGTGAAGAACGGGACACCGGTGTTGCCGCCGCGCCAGCGCTCGATGTCCGGCGCCTCGATCTCGACCGGCCAGGGCGCCATGGGACCGGTCGGTTTGGCGCCGTCGCCGGTCACCCGGCGATCCCGGGCGGGTGGTGGCGGCGGTGCTGGGTCAGACGACGGATCATCGCGCTGATTGTGTCTCTCGGGGCTGGCGGGTCGCGGGGTGGCGGCGCCGGAATGGCGCCGGTTTCAGGCTAGGCCATGGACCGGTCGAATGCCATACCGCCAATGGAGAATTTGGCCGCATGCGGGATTGTGCGGGGAGGGCAATTCCGCCATGCTCTGGGCTTCGCGCGTGCAACGACACGCTGGCCGGCGTCCGAATTCGGCGACGCGGGCCAAGAATCCGAACACACTGATGGAGGCAGGGATGAGTTTCATTCGTCGGCTGGGGGTGACGGCGGTCGCGATGGCGGCTTTGGCCGGCCCGGCGATGGCGGCGGACGTGACGATCGGTATCCGGTCGGAGCCGTCCTCGATGGACCCGTATTTTCACAACCTCGGACCGAACAACGCGATGATCGGCCACGTCTTCGGCCGTCTCGTTGACTTCGACGCCAACCAGCAGCTGTTCCCGCGGCTGGCCGAGTCCTACAAGGCGATCGACGACACCACCTGGGAGTTCAAACTCCGCCAGGGCGTGAAGTTCCATGACGGCAGCGACTTCACCGTCGATGACGTCATCTACTCGTTCGAGCGCGCCGACGGTTACACCGGCGGCAACTCGTCGTTCCGGATCTACACCAAGGGCAAGACCCTGAAGAAGATCGACGACCACACGCTCCACATCATCACCGAGACGCCCTATCCGCTGATGCCGAACGATCTGACCACGGTCATGATCATGTCGTCGGAGGCCAAGGGCACCGGCAGCGCCGACGTTAACAAGGGCATCGACGCCAGCGACTTCAATGACGGCACCGCCACCTTCGGCACCGGCCCGTACAAGTTCGTCGAGTGGAAGAAGGGCGACCGCATCGTTCTCGAGAAGTACGAGGACTACAACGGCCCGCTGGCGCAGCCGTGGGACACGGTCACGTTCAAGTTCATCCCGTCCGAGCCGGCCCGCGTCGCCGCCCTCCTGGCGGGTGATGTCGACATGATCGACAACGTGCCGACCTCCGACATCGAGGTGCTGAAGAAGAACAAGGACGTCGCGCTCGGCCAGGGCGTGTCGAACCGCGTGATCTATCTGCACATGGACCAGTTCCGCGACCAGTCGCCCTTCGTCACCGACAAGGCCGGCAACCCGCTGGACAAGAACCCGCTGAAGGACGCCCGGGTCCGCAAGGCGATCTCCATGATGATCAACCGCCCGGCGATCGTCGAGCGGGTCATGGAGGGCGTGGCGATCCCGGCGGGCCAGCTGCTGCCGGAAGGCTTCTTCGGCCTGTCGCCGAATCTGAAGCCGGAGAAGTACGACGTCGCGGCGGCCAAGAAGCTGCTGGCCGAGGCCGGCTGGGCGGATGGCTTCGGTCTCACGATCCACGGTCCGAACGACCGCTACATCAATGACGCCAAGATCGCCGAGGCGATCGGGCAGTTGCTGTCGGCGGCCGGCATCCCGACCAAGGTCGTGACCATGCCGAAGAACGTCTACTTCTCGCGGGCCTCCAAGGGCGGTCCGGACGGCTCGCCGGAGTTCAGCTTCGTGCTGGTCGGCTGGGGCTCTGGCACCGGCGAGGCGTCGTCGCCGCTGAAGTCGCTGCTGGCGACCCACGACCCGTCCAAGGGCCGGGGCGCGTCCAACCGCGGCCGTCATTCCGATCCGAAGGTGGACGCCCTGATCGATCAGGCGCTGGCCACGGTGGATGACAACAAGCGGGCGGCGCTGCTGGCGGAGGCGACCGACATCGCCATCGGCCAGAACCAGGGCATCATCCCGCTGCACTACCAGGTCAACACCTGGGCCACCCGCGCCGGTCTGCAGTACACCCCGCGGACCGACGAGCGGACCACTGCCTACGACCTGGTCCCCGCCAACTGATGAACCGGGCGCGGCCGGGACGATCCGGCCGCGCCTTCGATTTGACAGCCGATTGAGTCCTCCCGCGACGGTGACAGAGGTGACCGCCGCGGGATCGGCGTTCCGGGAGGTCGGTGATGACGGTCTTCATCATTCGACGGTCGATGCAGGCATTGCTGGTCGTGCTGGTGATGTCGTTTCTGGTGTTCTCCGGCGTCTTCCTGGTGGGAGATCCGACGGAGATCCTGGTGGCGGACGATGCCGACCAGGCGGAACGACAGGCGGTCATCGAGAGCCTCGGCCTCGATAAGCCGTTTCACATCCAGTATCTGCGGTTCCTGCAGAAAGCCGCCGAGGGCGATCTCGGCGAGAGCTTCGTGTTCAACGAGCCGGCGCTGCAGCTGATCCTGGAGCGCCTGCCGGCGACCATGGAACTGGCCATCGCGGCGCTGCTGATCGCCGTGGTCCTCGGGATCCCGCTCGGCGTCTGGGCCGGGCTCAAACCGGACTCGCTGGTCTCCAAATTCATCATGTCGGGGTCGATCCTCGGCTTCAGCCTGCCGACATTCTGGGTCGGGATCATGATGATCCTGCTGTTCTCGGTACAGCTCGGCTGGCTGCCCTCGACCGGGCGCGGCGACGAGATCACCTATGTGCTGGGCTTCCCGACGACGCTGCTATCGCTGGACGGGTTGAGTCACGTGATGCTGCCGGCGATCAACCTGGCGCTGTTCAAGCTGTCGCTGGTGATCCGCCTATCGCGCGCCGGCACCCGGGAGGTGGTGCACCAGGACTACGTCAAGTTCGCCCGCGCCAAGGGGCTGACCGACCGGCGGGTCATCATGGTGCACGTCATGAAGAACATCCTGATCCCGGTGGTCACCGTGCTCGGTCTCGAGTTCGGCGGGCTGGTGGCGTTCTCCGTGGTCACGGAGACGGTGTTCGCCTGGCCCGGCATCGGCAAGCTGCTGATCGACTCGATCGGGCTTCTCGACCGGCCGGTGATCGTCGCCTACCTGATGATCATCGTGCTGCTGTTCGTCTTCCTGAACCTGCTGGTCGACATCTGTTACTCGCTGCTCGACCCGCGGGTCCGCCTGCAGGACATCAAGGCATGACCGCGATCCAAGACGGCGGCGCCGCCCCGGCGCAGAAGAACCCGGAAGCCGGGGTCGAGACCCCGTTCCGCCGCTTCCTGTCCGATTACGTCGAAAGTCCGGTCGCGGTGGTCGGCGCCATCGGCGTGTTCATCGTTATCCTGATTGCCATCCTCGGTCCGTTTCTGGCGCCGACGGACCCCTACGACCTCTCGTCGGTGACGTTCATGGACAACCGACTGCCCCCCGGCGAGGTGATGGGGAACGGGACCGTCGCCTGGCTCGGCACCGACGGCGCCGGCCGCGACATGGTGAGCGCCATGATCTACGGCCTGCGGATCAGCCTCGGCGTGGGCGTCGGGTCCGGCGTGATCGCGCTGGTGATCGGCTGTTCGCTCGGGCTGATCGCCGCCTATTTCGGCGGCCGGGTCGACGCGATCATCATGCGCGTGGTCGACATCCAGCTCTCGTTCCCGGCGATCCTGGTGGCGCTGATCCTGCTCGCCGTGATGAAGGGCGGGCCGAACGAGCCGAGTTATTTCGCGATCTTCAAGATCATCGTCGCGCTGGTGGTGGTGCAGTGGGCCTACTACGCGCGCACCATCCGCGGGTCCGCCCTGGTCGAGCGGCGCAAGGAATACATCGAGGCGGCCAGCTGCCTGGCGCTCAGCAACAAGCGGGTGTTGTTCCGCCACCTGCTGCCCAACTGCGTTGCGCCGATCATCGTGGTCGGCACCATGCAGACGGCGTCGGCGATCTCGCTGGAGGCAACCCTGTCGTTCCTGGGCCTCGGCCTGCCGCAGACCGAGCCGTCCCTCGGCAAGCTGATCTCCAACGGGTTCGAATACGTGATGAGCGGGAACTACTGGATCAGCGTGTTTCCCGGGCTCGCCCTGCTGTTCATGATCATGAGCATCAACCTGGTCGGCGACCGGCTGCGGGACGTGCTCAACCCGCGTCTTCAGAAGTAAGGGGGCCCCGGTGGCGAAGACCGACGTTCCGACGCTCGAGGTCCGGAACCTGCAGACGCATTTCTTCACCCGCGCCGGCGTGGTGAAGGCGGTCGACGACGTGTCGTTCACCGTGCGGCCGGGCGAGATCCTCGGTCTGGTCGGCGAGTCCGGATCCGGCAAGACCGTGACCGGGTTCTCGATCCTCGGCCTGGTCGACCATCCCGGCCGCGTGGTCGGCGGCGAGATCCTGTATCGCGGCCAGAACATCGCCAACGCGCCGGATGAGCGCATGCGCCAGCTTCGCGGCAACAACATCGCGATGATCTTCCAGGATCCGATGATGACGCTGAACCCGGTGCTGCGCGTCGACACCCAGATGATCGAGGCGATCCAGGCGCACGAGAACGTCAGCCGCGACGAGGCGTGGGAGCGGTCCCGCGCCGCCCTGCTGCAGGTCGGCATCCCCGCCGCCGAGGAGCGCCTGCGCTCCTACCCGCACCAGTTCTCCGGCGGCATGCGCCAGCGCGTGGCGATCGCCATCGCCCTGCTGAACAAGCCCGACCTGATCGTCGCCGACGAGCCGACGACGGCGCTGGACGTCACCATCCAGGGCCAGATCCTCTACGAGGTGCAGAAGCTCTGCGAGGAGACCGGCACGGCGCTGATCTGGATCACCCACGACCTCTCCGTTGTCGCCGGCCTCGCCGATGAGATCTGCGTGATGTATGCCGGCCGCGTGGTCGAGCACGGTACGGTCGACGACGTGCTGGATCACCCGGCCCATCCCTACACCCACGGCCTGATCAACTCGGTGCCAAGCCGCAATCGCCGGGGCGAGCCGCTGTCGCAGATCCCAGGCATGACGCCGTCGCTGCTCAACCTGCCGCCGGGCTGCCCGTTCAAGGCGCGCTGTCCGCGGGTCGGCCCCGAATGCGAGATCTCGCCGGAGATCACCCAGCCGGTCGCGGCGCGCGACGTGCGCTGCCACTACCCGGTGCCAGCCGGCGAGAGTGCCCACGCCCCCAAATCCGAGGTGCCGGCATGAGTGCCGCGATGGACACCGGAACCGCCGGCAAGGAGCCGGCCGCGCAGAAGCCGATCCTGGAGAAGCCGATCCTGGAACTGCGCGACGTCTCCAAGCGGTTCGTCAAGCCGCTGGACGCCGCCGCCAAGATCGCCAACGTGTTCGGCGCCGGCCTGCGCGACGAGATCGTCCACGCCGTCGACAGCGTGAGCATGACCGTTGGCGATGGCGAGGTGGTGGGGCTGGTCGGCGAGTCCGGCTGCGGCAAGTCGACCCTGGGCCGTGTCGTCGCCGGGGTGCATCCGGCAAGTGCCGGTCACGTCCTGTTCCGTGGCCGCGAGATCTCCACCCAGACCGAGGCGGAGGCGCGGGACACCGCGCTCAAGGTCCAGATGATCTTCCAGGACCCGATGAGCTCGCTGAACCCGCGCCTGCGGGTGCAGGACATCGTCGGCGAGGCGCCGCGGGTCCACGGCCTGGTCGATACCAAGGGCATGGAGGATTACGTCGCCGAGATGCTGTTGCGCGTCGGTCTCGACCCGACCTACGCCCGACGCTATCCGCACCAGTTCTCCGGCGGCCAGCGCCAGCGGATCGGCATCGCCCGGGCGCTCGCGGTGAACCCGGAGTTCCTGGTCTGCGACGAGTCCGTCGCCGCGCTCGACGTGTCGATCCAGGCGCAGGTGCTGAACCTGTTCATGCGCCTGCGCGAGGAGTTCCAACTCACCTACCTGTTCATCAGCCACGACCTCGGCGTGGTTGAGCACCTGTCGGACCGGGTGGTGATCATGTATCTCGGCCGGGTGGTGGAGACGGCGAAGACCGACGACATCTTCGCCTCGGCCAACCACCCCTACACCCAGGCCCTGCTGGCCGAGGTGCCGCGGCTCGACACCCGCAAGCGCAAGTTCGTGCCGGTCAAGGGCGAGATCCCGTCGCCGCTGAACCCGCCGCCGGGCTGTCACTTCCACCCGCGCTGCCCGCACGCCACCGAGCGCTGCAAGGTCGAGCAGCCGGCGCTGAAGGAGATCGCGCCGGGGCGGTTCTCCGCCTGCCATCTCAACGATGCCGCCTGACCATCTGATTCCCGGCGTGCTGTGGCGCCGGGACCCGCTCGGCGAGCCGGCGCCGCTGGTGGTCGACAGCCCGCATAACGGTACCGACTGGCCGGCCGATTTCGACCACGTGGTGACCGAGGCGGAACTGATGACCTCGGTCGACGCCTATGTGGACGAGCTGTTCGGCCACGCGCCAGCGGTGGGCGCGACCCTGATCGCCGCCCTGTTCCCGCGCGCCTATATCGATGCCAACCGGGCCGAGGACGACCTGGACCTGGCGCTGATCGATGGCGATTGGCCGCATCCGGTCAATCCGGGTGAGAAGACCGAGTTCGGCATGGGAGTGGTGCGCCGCTACATCCTCAAGGGCCGACCGATCTACGACCGGCGGCTGTCGCCGGACGAGGTGCTGCACCGGCTGGAGACCTATCACCGGCCGTACCACGCGGCGGTGGCGGCGGCGATCGACGCCGCCCATGCCCGTTTCGGCCGCGCCTTCCACATCGACTGCCATTCCATGAAACCGGTCGGCAACGCCATGAACGTGGATGCTGGCGCCGCCCGGCCGGACATGGTGCTGAGCGACCGCGAGGGCGAGACCTGCGACACCGCCTTCATAGAGACGGCGGCATCCCTTCTGCGCGACCGGGGTTACCGGGTGGCGATCAACCATCCCTACAAGGGCGCGGAGCTGGTCGCCCGCCATTCCGATCCGGCATCCGGGCGCCACTCGCTGCAGATCGAACTCAACCGCGGGCTTTACATGGACATCGAGACCTTCGATAAGACCGACGGGTTCGACGCGCTCAAGGCGGATCTGAGCGTGTTCCTGGATGCCATGGCCGCGTTCGCGCGGGACCCTCGGGCTTAGGACGGATCTCGTCCCACTCCCGGCCGCGTGCCGGCGAGTGCGTTCAGGGACACGGGCTCACACCGCCGTCCCCTCGGCCTGGGTCAGCGCCTTGTAGCGGTCCATCAGCCGCCGGGTGACCGGCCCCGGCACCGCTTCGCCGCCGCCGATCGGGTGGCCGTCGATCGCCTTGACCGGCACCAGTTCGCCGACCGTGCCACAGATGAACACCTCGTCGGCGGTGACGAAGTCGTAGACCGACAGGTCGGCCTCGCGCGGGCCCCAGCCTTCCTCCTTCGCCATCTCCAGCAGGATGCCGCGGGTGATGCCGACGACGATGTAGGTCGGGTGCGGCGTCATCAGCACGCCGTCCTTGACGCAGAACATCGTCGTCGAGTTGGTCTCGGCGACGAAGCCGCGGTCGTCCAGCATGATCGCCTCGTCGGCGCCCTGGCGATTGGCCTCGATGTTGGCGAGGATCTGGTTGAGCTGGTTCGTGTGATGGATCTTGGCGTCGATCACGTTGGGCGAGGCCCGGCGCAGGGTCGAGGTGATCAGGGTGATGCCGGCCTTGTCGAAGATCGGCGGCTTGTGGTCGACGAAGGCGACGATCGAGGCCGGGCCGACGTTCAGGGTCGGGTTCATGCCGGTCATCCGCTTGCGCCCCCGCGTCACCTGCAGGCGCATGTGCAGGTCGGTGGTGAGCTCGTTGGCGCGGAAGGTGTCGAGGACGATCCGGGCCATGCCGTTCCGGTCGATGCCGGGGTCGATGTCGAGCATGGTCAGCGCCTCGTACAGCCGGCGGATATGCGCCTCCAGGCGGAACACCTTGCCGTCGTACAGCCGGATGCCCTCATAGGCGCCGTCGCCGTGGCAGAAGCCGCTGTCGTAGATCGAGATCACCGCCTCCGACTTCCGCACCAGGCGGCCGTTCACATAGACGATGGTGTCGGTGTCGGGGATCTCGGTCATGGTGCAGTCCTCTCCCTTGTGCCTGGTCCCGCGGTGCCTCCAACTCAGACGGTCGTGTACCCGTTCTCGCGGTCCGATGCCTTCGCCGCCTCGCACCGCGCCTCCGGGTCGCCGTAGCCGCCACCGCCGGCGGTCTGCAGGCGGATGACGTCGCCCTTGGCCACGGCCAGGCCGGCCACCTTGGACGGCAGCTCCTCGACACCGCCATCCGCGCGGGTCACGGTCAGCCGCCCCGCCGTCCCCGGCGCGCCACCGGCCAGCCCGTATGGCCGGACCTTGAAGCGTTCGAGGTTGGCCGCGAACGATCCGCTCTCGGCGTCCAGGCGGAAGGCGCGGGCGAGGCCGAGACCGCCGCGGGTCCGCCCGCGCCCGCCGGTGTCCGGCACCAGCCCGTATTCCTGAAAGCGGATCGGCAGGGTGTTCTCCAGCATCTCGACCGGCGCGTTGGAGATGTTGTGCAGGCCGCAGGAGAAGGCGTTGGCCCCGTCCTCGTCGGGATGGCCGCCCCAGCCGCCGCATTCCAGGTCGAAATACACCTGCCGCCGGCCGTCAGCGTGGATGCAGTTCACCGCGTAGGCGTAGCTGACCCCGTAATAGGCGGCCGGGACCGATCCGGGCATGGCCGCGTGGAAGGCGCCCATGACGGCGTTGACGATGCGGTGACCGGTCGCCATGCGGTTGGCCACCGGCGCGGGCGAGCGGCAGTTCACCACGGTGCCGAGCGGTGCGGTGAGAGCGACCGGGCGGTAGCAGCCGGCATTGGCCGGCACCTCGGTGCCGAGCGCCATCATCACCCCGCACATCACGGCGGAATGCGACATGGCGAGCGTGCAGTTCACCGGACCGCGCGCCTGCGGGCTGGAGCCGGTGAGGTCGATCCCGATCTCCTCGCCCCGGACCGTCAGGGAGACGGCGATGCGGATCCGCCGGTCACGGTCGATGCCGTCATCGTCGACGAAGTCCTCGAACATGTAGCTGCCGTCCGGGATCCGGGCGATCATCGCCCGGATCGCCGCCTCCGACTGGTCCTGGATGCGCGCCATGGCCGCGCCGAGCAACTCCGCCCCGTAGCGCCCCGCCACCCGCCGCAGGTTGGCCGCCCCGGTGTCCAGCGCCGCCAGCTGCGAGGCGAAGTCGCCGCCGACATTGGCCGGCTCGCGGGTGTTGCGCAGCAGCAGCTTGACCACCGCCTCGTTGCGCCTGCCGCGCTCGGCGATCTTCAGCGGCGGGATGCGGAAACCCTCCTGGTGGATCTCGGTCGCGCTCGGATCGTAGGAGCCGGCCGCCCCGCCGCCGACATCCAGGTGATGCACCAGGATCCCGGCGATGGCGATGCGCTTGCCCTCGTGGAACACCGGCTTGAAGGTCTGGATGTCCGGCAGGTGCTGGCCGCCGGCATAGGGGTCGTTGCAGATGATGATGTCGCCGTCCTCCCACTCCTCGATCGGAATGTGGTTGGCCAGGATCTCCTTCAGGCAGGCCGGCATCGAGTTCAGGTGGATCGGAATCGCCGTCGACTGCGCCACGGCCCCGCCGTCGGCGTCGAACACGCAGGTCGAATAGTCGAGGATGTCGCGCACCACCGAGGACCGGCTGGTCCGCCAGATCGTCACGCTCATCTCCTCCGCCGCCGCCACCAGGGCGTTGCGGATGATCTCGACCTGCACCGCATCCAGGCTGGTCATCGCGGCTCTCCTCGTTCGGCGATCAGGGCGCCGGTCGCATGCACGCTCAGGTGCCATCCGGGCGGGATCAGCAGGGTGGAATGCGCCTCCTCGACGATCGCCGGGCCGTCCAGGGATGTGCCCGGCGCCAGGGTCTCGCGGTCGATGATGGCGGTGTCGTGCACCCCGCCGGCGAGGCGGACGGCGCGGCGCGCCTTGACCTGGCTCGCGGCGGCGACGGCGAAGGGCCGGCGGGCCGGCTTGCTCAGCGCCCCGGTGGCCGCCATGCGCAGGGTGACGATCTCCGGCATCACGTGGCGCTCGGCATGGGCGTATTGGCGTTCGTGGGCGTCGTGGAACGCCGTCACCGTCGCCGCCAGGTCGCCGGCGAAAGGCACGCCGATCTCGTAGGCCTGTCCCGGATAGCGCAGGTCCAGGGTGACCGGGTAGCTGCGGTCGCCCTCGGGAATGTGGTCGCGGGCGAGGCGTTCCTCGCCCTCGGCCCGCATCTCGGCGACCAGGGGCTCGACCTCGGCGAGGCTGGCACCCTCGGCCGTCATCAGGCGCGAGCGGGCGATGTCGTGCACCACGTCGCTGAACAGCATGCCCCAGGCGCTGAGCGTGCCCGGGTCACGCGGGAAGACGACCCGCCGCGCGCCGATCTCTTCCGCCGTGTCGCAGGCGTGCAGCCCGCCGGCGCCGCCGAAGGAGATCAGCGCGAAATCCGCCGGGTCCAGCCCCTTCTCGAACAGCGACAGCCGGATGGCGGAGGCCATGTGGGTGGTGGCGATGGCGACGATGCCGTCGGCCGCCGGCCCGTCCTCCAGCCCGAGCGGCGCGGCGACCCGGTCGTGCAGGGCGGCGCGGGCGCCGTCGACGTCAAGGGCCATGGCGCCGCCGAGGAAGAAGTCCGGGTCAATCCGTCCCAGCACCACGTTGGCGTCGGTCACCGCCGGCTCCGTGCCGCCGCGCCGGTAGCTGACCGGTCCGGGCCGGGCGCCGGCGCTCTCCGGGCCGACCAGCAGGCGGCCGGTCTCGTCGACCCGCGCGATCGAGCCGCCGCCGGCGCCGATGGTGCGGATCTCGATCATCGGCAGGCGCACCGGCAGGCCGTCGACCTTGCCCTCGGTAACCAGCCGGATCGCCCCGCCATCGACGATCGACACGTCGTAGGAGGTGCCGCCCATGTCGACCGCGATCAGGTTGGCCATCCCGAGCTGGTCCGACAGCACCTCGGCCGCCCGCGCCCCGCCGGCGGGGCCGGACAGCAGCAGGCGGGCCGGCTGCTCGCCGGCGGTTTCCGGCGTGGTCACCCCGCCGTTCGACTGCACCAGGTAGACCGGGGCGGCGATGCCGACCTCCGCCAGCCGGCCACGCAGCCGCGAGAGATAGGTCTTCACTACCGGCATCAGCAGGGCGTTGAGCACCGTGGTCGAGGCCCGCTCGAACTCACGGATCTCCGGGCTGACCGCGTGCGAGCAGGAGACGTAGACGCCGGGGATCTCGGCCTCGACGATCCGCGCCGCCTCCAGCTCGTGGGCCGGATTGGCATAGGCGTGCAGGAAACAGATCGCCACCGTCTCGGCCCCGGCGTCCCGGGCCGCCCGGGCGGCTGCGCGCACGCTCTCGGCGTCGAGCTTGGTCTCCACCGAGCCGTCGGGCCGCATCCGTTCGCCGACGCCGAGGCGGCGGGCACGCGGGATCAGCAGGGCGCGCTCCTCGGCCTTGTTGGCGTAGACCAACTGGCGGAAGTGACGGCCGATCTCCAGGACGTCGGTGAAGCCCTCGGTCATCAGCAGCGCGCCCTTGGGCAGCTTGCGCTCCAGCACCGCGTTGGTGGCGATGGTGGTACCGTGCATGATCGCCCGGATGTCGTCGAGGGCGAACCCGATCGTCGCCGCCGCCTCGGTTATGCCGGTGATCAGGCCCTCGGACGGATCGACGGGCGTGGTCGCGACCTTGTGGGCGTCGGCCGCACCGGTCTCCTCGTTCAGGATCTGCAGGTCGGTGAAGGTGCCGCCGATATCGACGGCGATGCGGATGGCGGGCACGGGCGGGGCCTGTCGCTGCGGGAGGGCTGCCCCATGTCAAAGGGGCGGCCGGAACGCGTCAAGGGGCCATCTTGGCTTCCGCCCCGCGGACGCCTACCCTTGCGCGCTCACCCGCCAGGAGACCCCCATGCCCATCATCAACCGCATCGCCGAGTTCCACGACGAGATGACCGAGTGGCGGCGCGAGCTGCACGCCCATCCGGAGACCGCGTTCGAGGAGGTCTGGACCTCGGACTTCATCGCCAAGCGGCTGGAGGAGATTGGGGTCGACAGCATTGAGCGGGGGTTGGCCAAGACCGGGATCGTCGCCACGATCAAAGGGAATGGCAAAACGGCAGGGGGCGGCGAGGGCGGCCGGATCGGCATCCGCGCCGATTTCGACGCGCTCGACATCACCGAGACCACCGGTAAGCCCTGGGCCTCGACCATTCCCGGCAAGATGCACGCCTGCGGCCATGACGGCCACACCACCATCCTGCTCGGCGCGGCGCGCTACCTCGCCGAGACCCGGAACTTCGCCGGCGAGGTGGTGCTGATCTTCCAGCCGGCGGAGGAGAACGAGGCCGGCGGCCGGGTGATGGTCGAGGAGGGGCTGTTCGACAAGTACCCGGTCGATGCGGTCTACGGCCTGCACAACCGCCCCGGTCTGCCCGTGGGCAAGATGTGCATGCGCCCGGGGCCGTCGATGGCCGGCGCCGACATGTTCGAGATCACCATCCACGGCTATGGCGGCCACGCCGCGCGCCCGCACAAGGCGGTCGACCCGATCGTCATCCAGGCGCAGATCGTCATGGGCCTGCAGACCATCGCCAGCCGCACCACCGACCCGCTGGACAGCCTGGTGGTCTCGGTCACCCAGGTTCAGGGCGGCGACACCTACAACGTGATCCCGGAGAAGGTGATCCTGCGCGGCACCGTGCGGGCGTTCAAGCCCGAGGTGCAGGACGCGACCGAGGCGAAGATGACCAAGATCTGCCGCTCGATCGCCGAGGCCTACGACGCGCGGGTGGACATGCGCTACGACCGCCGCTACCCGCCGCTGACCAACGATGCCGAGCACATCGACAAATGCGCCGAGATCGCCCGTGAGATGTTCGGCGAGGAGAACGTGGATACCGAGGCGGTCCCGGTCATGGGCTCGGAGGACTTCGCCTACATGCTGCAGGCCCGGCCCGGCTGCTATGTCAATCTCGGCAACGGCCTCGGCGAGGACGGCGGCGTGATGGTCCATAATCCGGGCTACGACTTCAACGACGCGGCCCTGCCCTACGGGGCGTCGTTCTGGGCCCTGCTGGTCGAGCGTCTGCTGCCGAAGGCGGCCTAGCGCCGGGGCCGGCGGGGGAGGGCACCATGGCGAAGAACGTGCTATTCATCATGTGCGACCAGCTGCGCTGGGACTACCTCTCCTGCTACGGCCACCCGCACCTGCACACCCCGAACATCGACGCGCTGGCGGCCCGCGGCGTGCGGTTCGAGCGTGCCTACGTGCAGTCGCCGATCTGCGGGCCGTCGCGCATGTGCTTCTACACCGGGCGCTATGTCTCCTCGCACGGCGCGACCTGGAACAACGTGCCGCTGCGGGTCGGCGAGATGACGCTCGGCGATCACCTGCGGCCGCTCGGCGTGCGCACGGCGCTGTGCGGCAAGACCCACATGAAGGCCGATGCCGAGGGCATGCGCCGCCTTGGCCTCGACCCCGACAGCGACATTGGCGTCCGGGTGGCCGAGTGCGGTTTCGAGCCGTACGAGCGCGATGACGGCCTGCACCCGGACGGACCCTACGCCCCGCGCAACGCGGCCTATGACGCCTATATGCGCGAGAAGGGCTGGCCGGACGCCAACCCGTGGCACACGGCGGCGAACAGCGGCGAGGACGCGGACGGCGCCCTGCTCGACGGCTGGTTCCTGGAGCATGCCGACAAGCCGACCCGAGCGCCGGACGAGGACACCGAGACCCCCTACATGACACGCCGGGCCATGGCCTTCATCGAGGGGGCCGGCGCCGGACCGTGGTGCCTGCATCTCAGCTACATCAAGCCGCACTGGCCCTATATCGTGCCGGCGCCGTATCACGCGATGTACGGCGCCAACACCCACCTGCCCGTGGTCCGCAGCGAAGCCGAGCGGGCGAACGCTCATCCGGTCTTCGCCGCCTACATGGAGGAGCGGGTGTCGCGGGCGTTCTCGCAAGACAATGTCCGCACCCGCGTGCTCGGCGCCTATATGGGCCTGATCAAGCAGATCGACGACCAGGTCGGCGTGCTGATGCGGTTCCTGGAGGCGCGGGGCCTGCTGGACGAGACGCTGGTTGTCTTCACCTCCGACCACGGCGACTATCTCGGCGACCACTGGCTCGGCGAGAAGGAACTGTTCCACGACGCCTCGGCCCGGGTGCCGCTGATCGTCGCCGACCCCAGCCCGGCGGCCGACGCCACCCGCGGCACGGCCAGCGCGGCGCTGGTCGAGTCGATCGACCTCGTCCCGACCTTCCTCGACTGGTTCGGCGGCGAGCCGGTGCCGCATATCCTTGAGGGACACTCGCTGCTGGGGCTGCTGCGGGGCGAGGCGGACGGGGTCCGCGACCATGTCGTCGCCGAGTACGACTACTCGATGCGCGATGTCCGCCGCCGGCTCGGCGTCGCGGTGGCCGACGCCAAACTGTTCATGGTGTTCGACGGGCGCTGGAAATACACCTTCGCCGAGGGCTTCCGGCCGATGCTGTTCGACCTGGAGACCGATCCGGACGAGCTCGACGATCTCGGCGGCGATCCGGCATTCGCCGGCGAGTGCGCCCGGCTGGAGAGGGCGCTGTTCCGCTGGACCCGGCGCACCAGCCAGCGGGTGACGCGGTCCGACGCCGCGATCGAGGCCGCCGGCGGCAGCGCGGGGGAGGCGGATCTGGGAATCTATATCGGCTACTGGAACGAGCACGAGGCGGCCGGTGGCTCCGACGGGTGACGACTAGGGGCCGGCGATACGCCTTGCCCCCCTGGGTCTCGGATACGCCTCCGGCATTCCGGGAAATCGATGAAAAGCTGGTCCCTATCCACGACTTCCCGGAATGCCGGAGGCGTATCCGGGATCCGGGAGGGCCACGACCGGCAGCCGAACTCGGACCGGTTCACCCCGTGCATCACCGTGGCGACTCGGCGCATACTGCGGCGCCAAGGAGGAACACCGGCCATGCTGCAGGACCGCTACACGCTTGCCTTCCGCGAGTACCCCTATGCCCGTGCGTCGGACCAGGACGCGGTGGCGCCGACCCACCACCCGGTGGTGATCGTCGGCGGCGGCCCGGTGGGCATGACGGCGGCCCTCGATCTCGGCCTCCGCGGTGTGCCGGTGCTGGTGCTCGACGATCACGAGGGCATCGGCATGGGCAGCCGCGCCATCTGCATCGCCAAGCGCTCGCTGGAGATCGCCGACCGGCTCGGCTGCGGCGAGGAGTTGGTCGAGCGCGGCGTGGTGTGGAACCTCGGTAAGGTGTTTCACCAGGACCGCAAGGTGTTCGAGTTCAACCTGCTGCCGGAGCAGGGACACCGCTATCCCGCCTTCATCAATCTGCAGCAGCCGTATCTGGAAAAGGCGCTGGTCGACCGGGTGCGCGCGGCCCAGGCCGACGGCGCGCCGATCGAGATCCGCGGGCGCAACCGGGTCGAGGCGCTGGAAAGCGGCGATGACGGCGCGGTTCTGGAGGTGCTGACCCCTGACGGCCCGTACCGCGTCGCCGCCGACTGGGTGATCGCCTGCGACGGCGCGGGATCGCCGGTGCGCAATGCGCTCGGCCTCGGATTCGAGGGACGGGTGTTCGAGGACAGCTTCCTGATCGCGGATGTCAGGATGAGCGTCGACTTCCCGACCGAGCGCCGGTTCTGGTTCGACCCGCCGTTCAAGTCCGGCGCCTCGGCCCTGCTGCACAAGCAGCCGGACGATGTCTGGCGCCTGGATTTCCAGATCGGCTGGGACGTCGACCGCAAGACGGAACTGCGGGACGAGAACGTCCGCGCCCGGATCGACGAGATGCTGGGGCCGGACGTCGAGTACGAGATCGTCTGGAAATCGATCTACACCTTCCAGTGCCGACGGATGACGACGTTCCGCCACGGCCGCGTCCTGTTCGCCGGCGATTCCGCGCATCAGGTCTCGCCCTTCGGCGCGCGCGGCGCCAATTCCGGCATGCAGGACGCCGACAACCTCGCCTGGAAGCTGGACCTGGTGCGACGCGGCCTCGCCCCCGACAGCCTGCTCGACAGCTATGCCAGCGAGCGCGAGTACGGGGCCGACGAGAACATCCTGAACTCCACCCGGTCGACCGACTTCATCACCCCGAAGTCGGAGACCTCGAAGCTGTTCCGCGACGCCGTGCTCGACCTGAGCGAGCGTCATGCCTTCGCCCGGCCGCTGGTGAACTCCGGGCGCCTGTCGGTGCCCTGCACCTATGACGGCTCGCCGCTGAACGGTCCCGACACGCTGCCCGGCGGCCCGGCGCGCACGCGCCCCGGCAGCCCGTGCCCGGATGTCCCGCTCGGCGACGGCTTCCTGCTGGGGCGGCTCGGCGGCGGGTTCCAGATTCTGACGATCGACGCCGACGCGCCGGAGGCCGTGGAGGAGGGCGGTGTGGCGGCGACCCGGCTGGCGCTCTCCGCCGCCGCCGACCCGAGCGACGCGCTGCGGGCCCGCTATCTCGGCGACGCGCTCTCGGCGGTCTATCTGCTGCGCCCCGACCAGCATGTCGCCGCCCGCTGGCGCGGCTACGACGAGGCGGCGGTGCGGGCCGCGCTGCGCACCGCGACCGGGAGGGCCTGAGCCATGGCCGAGCTGATCCTCACCCCGAACATCGACGCGCCGGACGATTTCTACGCCGAGCTGCTGGCCACCCATGAGGGGCTGAGCAAGGCCGAGAGCGACGCGGTCAACGCGCGCCTGATCCTGATCCTGGCCAACCACATCGGCGACCGGGCGGTGTTGTCGGCGGCGCTGCGGGCCGCCGGACCGGAGCCGGACGGGACCTGACGCTTGCGGTTCGCCGCCGGCGCCGCAGAATGGGTGCCGCAGAATGGCGACCGAACCGCATCGCAGGGCCCGCCTCATGTCCGACAAGATCGTCTCCGCTGCCGATGCCGTCGCGCTGATCGCCGACGGCGACACTGTCACCACCTCCGGCTTCGTCGGCATTGGCGTGCCGGAGGCGCTGCTCAAGGCGCTGGAGGCCCGGTTCGTCGAGACCGCGGCGCCGCGCGGCCTCACCCTGTTCTTCGCGGCGGGCCAGGGCGACGGCAAGGAACGAGGGTTGAACCGGCTCGGCCATGACGGGCTGCTGAAGCGGGTGATCGGCGGCCATTGGGGTCTGATCCCGAAGGTGGCGCGGCTGGCGACCGAGGGCCGGATCCAGGCCTACAACCTGCCCCAGGGTGTGATCAGCCACCTGTACCGCGACATCGCCGCCGGCAAGCCGGGTACGCTGACCCGCGTCGGCCTCGACACCTTCGTCGACCCGCGCCAGGGCGGTGGGCGGATCAACGACGCGACGACCGAGGACCTGGTCCGCCTGATGGAGATCGAGGGCGAGGAGGTGCTGTTCTACAAGGGCCTGCCGATCGAGGTGGCGCTGCTGCGCGGCACCACGGCGGACAGCGCCGGCAACGTCACCATGGAGGACGAGGCCCTGGTCATGGACAACCTGGCCCAGGCCATGGCGGCGAAGAACTCGGGCGGGGTCGTGGTCGTCCAGGTCGAGCGCACGGTTGCGCGCGGCACCCTGAACCCGCGCGAGGTGCAGATTCCCGGCGCCCTGGTCGACGCCATCGTGGTGGCCGACCGCGACGACCACATGCAGACCTACGCCACCGCCTTCTCCCACGCCTTCACCGGGCGCTATCGGACCGAGGCCGGGGCTATGCCGGCGATGGCGCTGGATCCGCGCAAGGTGATCGCCCGGCGCGCGGCGTTCGAGCTGCCGATCAACGGCGTCGTCAATCTCGGCATCGGCATGCCCGAGGGCGTGGCCGCCGTCGCCAGCGAGGAGAAGCTGCTCGACCATCTCACGCTCACCGCCGAGCCGGGGGTGATCGGCGGCCAGCCCGCCTCGGGCCTCGATTTCGGGGCGGCGGCCAACACCGACGCGGTGATTCCCCAGGGCGCCCAGTTCGATTTCTACGACGGCGGCGGGCTCGACATCGCCGTGCTCGGCATGGCGGAGGTGGGGGCGGACGGCTCGGTCAACGTCTCGCGCTTCGGCCCGCGCCTGGCGGGGGCGGGCGGCTTCATCAACATCAGCCAGAACGCCCGCAAGCTGGTGTTCACCGGGACTTTCACGTCGGTGAAGCTGGATATCGCCGTCGCCGATGGCCGGCTCGACATCCGCCGCGACGGGGCGGTGCGCAAGTTCGTCGAGCGGGTCGAGCAGGTCACCTTCTCCGGTCCCCGGGCGGTACGGCTCGGCCAACCGGTGCTGTACGTGACCGAGCGCTGCGTCTTCCGCTTGGGGGTGGCGGGGCTGGAACTGATCGAGGTCGCCCCCGGCATCGACCTGGAGCGCGACGTGCTGGCCCAGATGACATTCCGGCCGGTCCTGGACGACGTCCGCGAGATGGACGCCCGCCTGTTCCGCGACAAGCCTATGGGCCTGGACGTCGACCTGCTGCACCTGGACCTGGACGACCGCATCGCGCTCGAGCCGGGGGCGCGGCGGCTGTTCATCAACTTCGAGAAGCTGCGGATCCGCGACGGGCGGGACGTCACGCGCATCCGCCAGCGGGTCGAGACCCTCTGTGCCGGCCTCGACCATCGGGTCGACGCGGTCGCGAACTACGACGGTACCGTGATCTATCCGGAGATCGAGGAGGACTACGCCGCCATGGTCCGCGACCTGGAGGACCGGTTCTACGCCACGACCACCCGCTATTCGGCCTCGGCCTTCATGCGCGCCAAGCTGGGCAAGGTGTTCGCGCGCGACCGGGCGCCACACATCTTCGAGACGGCCGACGAGGCCCGGCGGTTCCTGGAACGGGGGTGAAGAGCTCCGCAGGCGTCGCCCGGCATGGAGGTCGGCGGGACGAACGCGCTGTCACCCCTCCAGCCGCTCGATCAGCGCTGGCAGGTCGGCGACCGTGTCGATCACGTGGTCGGCGCCGGCGGCCTTGAGCCGCTCGGTCGCGGCCTCGCGGAGCAGCGCGATCTCCGCCGCCGGCAGCGCCGCCAGCTCGTCCGGCCTGCGCCCGACCGCGTTGCCGGACAGCGCCACCCCGACCGTGACGCAGCCGGCGGCGACCCCCTCGGCGATGCCGGGCTCGGTGTCGTCCACCTTGATCACCGCGCTCGGCGGATGGACCACCAGGTCGACGAAGCACTGGTACATCATCAGCGGCCCCGGCCGGCCCTCGGACAGGTCGTCGGCGCAGACCAGATTGTCCGGCGCGTAGCCCTGGGCGGCGGCGAGCGGCAGGACCCGCTCCATGATCGAGCGGGTGTAGCCGGTGGTCGACCCGATCTTCATGCCGCGGGCGCGCAGCCAGTCGACCGTCTCCCGGGTGCCGGGGACGAGGTCGGCGTAGTTCGCCACCACCTCCTCGTTCATTGGCACGAAGACCGCGTAGACCTCGTCGACGTCGGCGCGGGTCGGCGCCGCGCCGTGCTTCGCCGCCCACTGCTCGGCCACCGAGGGAAGCCGCATCATCGCGTCGATATGGTCCCATTTCGGCGCGCCCATCGGCCCGCGCGCCTCCTCGATGGTGGTCTCGATGCCGAACCGGCGGAACGCTTCGACGAACACCCCCATCGGCGCGAAGGAGCCGAAATCGATCGTCGTGCCGGCCCAGTCGAACACCACCGCCTTGAACGTGCTCATGTCCCCGTGCTCCCCAATAGGTCCCCAATGGTTTCCTCGCCGATGGCGAAGGCGGTCGACGCGCCGCATCCGGCCGTCACGACGACGACCCGTGTCGCGTCGTCCGGCGCGTCGGTGAAGCGCCAGCGGTCGGCGGCGCTGGCATAGGTGCCGATCCAGGTCTCGCTCACCCGTCGCGCCCCGAGGTCCAGCACCGTGTCCAGCTCGTCCAGAACCAGGGCGTTCATCGCGTCGGAGACGAACGGGTCCGGGGTCTCGCCGTAGTGGTGGGTGTCGCCGACCACCAGCGAGCCGTCCGCCGACTGCACGACGATCAGATGGACGCCGTTCCCGCGCTTGGCCGGCTGCTCGCGGTCGAGCCGGGCCTTCAGCGCCGCCGCCGCCGGCAGGTCTGCATAGCCGCGATAGCGTGCCAGGCCATGATCCGACATCACCGCCGATCCGAGCGCGACCGGGCACTCCGGCACGACCCGCATCATCTGCAGCTTGCAGCGGGTCGGGGCGTAGGCGGCGATGCGGTCGGCAAACAGGCCCTGGAAACTGTCGCCCGGGCAGACGATGACGGTCTCGGCCTCGATCCGTCCGCGCGTGGTCTCCAGCACCGGGGCGGCGACGCCGTGCACCAGGGTCGACCACAGGAAGTCGACGCCGTGGGCCTCGGCGAGCCAGCGGGCGAGGGCGGGGATCGCGGTTTTCGACTCCACCCGCAGCTCATGCGGCGAGAGCAGGGCGGCGGTCACGCCCTCGGGGCGCAGCGCCGGGCAGCGCTGCCGCGCGCCGTCCACCGTCAGGCGGTCGCAGCCGGCCCCCATCTCGGTGGCGAGGAAGGCGTCAATGACCGCCTCGGCCTCGGGCGAGCGAGCGGTGACCAGCAGGCCCTCGTGCAGGACGGGGATCCGCGCCGCCTCGGCGACCTCGGCCCAGACGTCGCGGGACCGCCGGGCCAGGGTCCAGCAGTCGCCCGCCTCCTGGCCGGTCACGGTGACGAAGCCGAAATTGCGGATCGACGCGCCGGCGGCGACGGCGTCGCGCTCGATCACCACAACGCGTTTGCCGCGCCGGGCGGCGGCCAGCGCGTGGGCCAAGCCGAGAATGCCGGCACCGACGATCGCGACGTCATAGGACATTGAACAGCCTTCGGCACTGCGAAAGGCGGGCATGTAATCGCCTCGGCCCCGGTGCGGCAAGACCGGCCTTCGTGAACCTTATGTGTCAGGCCACTGGTGTCAGGTCGTGGGGGCGGGCAGGCGCAGGGTGTCACGGGCGACCGGATGGTCCCAGGGTTCGCCGGCGATCATCCGGGCGGCGACCCAGCCCCAGTCGTCCGCCGATTTCGCCCCCTTGCCGTTGCCGCCGACGGCGACGGCGATCCGGTCGTCGTGGACGAAGTCGATATGCGGATAGCCGGTCGCGGTCCAGGCCACGGCGCAGGTGTCGGTGAGCCAGTGGTCGCAGCGCGCGAGGCCGGGGATCAGCCCGGTCAGGAACGCCTGGAAGTCGCGCCGGTTGTCGGCGGAGCCGCTGCCGGTGAACCAGCGGGTGAAGTCGTCGCGGCTGCGCAGGTCGGCGTCGGCGGTGCTGCCGATGCCGATCTTCAGGTAGAGATGGCCGTCGGGATAGCGGATCGGCGGCAGGATGTAGGCGCCGCTTTCCGCATGTCCCATGGTCGGCATGCCGGCCAGCGCGCCGATCAGGTCGCCCTCGATCCGGGCCAGGACCACGGTGCGGCCGAACACCCGTAGCCGCAGGTTCACCGGCGACAGGCCGCAGGCCCCGGTGAAGGCGCCGGCGGCGACCAGGACCTTCTCGGCGCGGTGCACGGCGCCGCCGACCGTTTCGACCTCGACACCGCCGGTGACCGGGCGGATGGCGGCGGCCTCCTCGGCCAGGATCGTGGCGCCGCGCTTGACCGCGGCCGCGCATTGGGCGGCGACCATGGCGCGCGGGCTCAGGTGGCCGGCCTGTCCGGTCTCGTGCAGGCCGATGGTGTCGTCGGCGACGCGCAGGAAGGGAAACCGCGTGCGGATCGCGGCGTCGTCCAGCCACTCCGTCCACGCCCCGAGCGGCGTTCCGGCGCGCTCCGAGCGCTGCAGGTAGTCCGAGTCCGGGCCGCTGATCCCGAGATACCCGGCCGGCGTGAAGAACCGGATCCCGCTCTCCGCCTCGATCTCGGCGTAGCGGGCGAGGGAGCGCTGGGCGGTCACCGCCCAGACCGGGTCGGGATCGACGATGCGGGTCATCCGGCCCTCGTCGTAATGGCTGGCGAACACGCCCGTGTGGCGCGCCCGGTCGGCTGGTTCGTCGGGGCCGAGCAGGGCGACCCCGTCCATCTGCCCGGCGAGGTGGCGGCCGGCGGCGCTGCCGATCAGCCCGCGTCCGACCACGATGACCTTGTGCATCATTCCCTCCTCACCCGAGCGCGTGGCTGGACAGGGCGAAGACCCGGGCGTCGCCCGCGGGCACCGGCCACGCGCCGCGCACCATCACCGGCGAGTCGGCGCCGGCCGGCGTCAGGCCCTGATCCGCTAGGTGCCGGGCAAGGGTCTCGCATTGAACCGGGATGTCGACCCGCACGAAGCCGGGACGGGCGAGGGCGCGGACCAGGCGGACTGCGTCGGTCTCGCGCCCGGCGACGATCGGGCCGACCACGCTGCCGCGGCCGAAGTCGCGGTCGATCGCGTAGGCGGTGATCCCGGACGCGTCATCGATCACGGCGGCGCGGCCGGCCCGCATCAGCGCCCGCAGCGTCGCCTCCCGTCCGGCGCCGAAGGCCCCGGCGTCGAGCGCCAGGATCGCCGGCAGATCGTCGGCCGTGGCGGCGCGGATGTCGGCATCCTCGGCGAGAGCGCCGGCATAGGTCCCCTGATATTGCCGGCAGGCGCCGATCTCGACGAAGCCGAGCTTGTCGTAGAGCGGCTTGCCGGCCTCCGTCGCCAGCAGCACCATTGTGCGGTCGGCGGCGTCCCGCAGCACCCGCTCGACCAGGCGGCGGCCGAGGCCGCGGCCCTGGGCGTCGGGCGAGACCATGACGAGGCCGAGCCTGGCATGCGCCGGCGCGAACGCCCACCACAGGGCCACACCCAGAATCTTGCCGTCGCCGTCCCGCGCGATCCGGCCGGCGCCGAGCTCCAGGAACAGCGCTATGTCCTCGCGGCGGTGCGGCCAGTTCAGGGTCTTCACCAGGGCGGTGATGGCGTCGAGGTCGGCGGCGCCGACCGCGTCCAGGTCGGTGATCGTCTCGGTCATCGATCGTATCTCCGGCCCTCGGCGCGGGCCCGGCGCAGGGTGGCGGCGGGATCGCCGAAATGGCGGCGCAGCTCCGCCAGGATCTCTTCCAGTGGGGCGCCGGCGATCAGGTCGGCAAGCCGGACATGCTCGACCGCGAGATCGGCGCGCGAGCGGTAGCCGCCCATCAGGCGGTGCAGGCACAGCCGGGTCTCGGCCTGGACGGTGGCGTAGGTGCGTGACAGCCGGGCGCTGCCGGCGGCGTCGACCAGGGTGCGGTGATAGGCGAAGTCGAGCTCGCCGCCCCGGGTCTCGTCGCCGGAGCGCATGGCCCGGTCCATGCGCTCGGCGAGGTTTGTGAGGGCGGTGGCGGTGGCCGCGCGGTCGCCGCGCTCGACGATGCGCCGGACCGCGGCCTCCTCCAGGCTGGCGCGCACGAAGAACACGTCCAGCATGTCGTCCTCGCTGAGCTCGGCGACGAACACGCCGCGATGCGGCAGGCTGACCAGCAGGCCCTCCTGCACCAGCCGCTGCATCGCCTCGCGCAGGGGCCCCCGGCTGACCCCGAAGGCCAGCGCCAACTCGACCTCGTGCAGCTGCGCGCCGGGGGCGTGGGCGCCGGAGAGGATGTCATCGCGGATCCGCTCGGCCACCTGGGTGGAGAGCGTGACCCGCTCGATTGGCCGCGCCTGCGCCATGGCTCAGAGCCCCAGGAGGGCGGGCAGGCCACCGATGTCGGGGATGGCGGTGTAGCCGTAGGCAGGGTTGCCGGGGCCATGGCCGCGCTCGACGAAGACCCGGCGGGCGATCCGAAGGTCGTGGGCCGACATCAGGTCGTAGCGCAGGCTGGATGAGACGTGCATTACATGCTCCGGCCCGCAGCCGAGCGTGTCGAACATGTACTCGAAGGCCCGCAGCCGTGGTTTGTAGGCCTGGGCCTGCTCGGCCGTCAGCACCGCGTGGAACGGGGCGCCGAGCCGGTCGACATTGGCCTGGATCTGGCTGTCCGAGGCGTTGGAGAGGATGACCAGGGGCAGCGCCTCGGCGGCGCGGGCGAGGCCGACGGGCACGTCGGCATGCGGGCCCCAGGTCGGGATGGCGTCGACGATGGCCTGGGCGTCGGCGTCGCGGAACGGGATGCCGTGGCGCCGGCAGGTACGCTCCAGCGCCCGGTGCAGCACCTCCGGATAGGGTTTCCAATCGCCCAGCACCTCGTCGAAGCGGTAGGCGGTGAAGTCTTCCAGGACCGCCGGCATCGCCGTGGCATCGACCCGGTCGGCGAGGCGCTCGCGGGTCAGGTCGCCGACCCGGAAGTCGGTCAGCGTGCCGTAACAGTCGAAGGAGATGTAGCGGAGGGTCGAGAGAGACATGGCGGGCCTGGTGGGTCGGTGGTGCCCGTACACTCGAACTCGATCGTAGGATTGTCAACAATCTTACGTGAGCCATTGCGTCGGTGGCGTATTTTGACCGCGATCCGACGGCGGCACCCAAGAGGACGGCAAAGGCGTAGAGTATCAGGGAGCCACCGGCGGTTGCGGCCGGGCGCGGTCCTCTGGCGTGGGAGGCATCATGTTTCTCTCGGTCTTCGACATCTTCAAGATCGGCGTCGGGCCGTCCTCGTCACACACCATGGGGCCGATGCTGGCGGCGGCACGGTTCCTGGACGCGCTCCGCGCGGGCGCCGGCGACGCGGCGGCGCCGGTCCGGCTATGGGCCTCCCTGCACGGCTCCCTCGCCTTCACCGGCAAGGGGCATGCGACGGACCGGGCGGTGATCCTCGGCCTGCTCGGCTTCGTGCCGGAGACCCTGGAGCCCGACCGGGCCGAGGCGTTGGTGGCCGAGGTGGCGGCGACCGGCCGGATCGCGGTCGCCGGGCTCGGCGAACTGACCTTCGACCCGGAGGCGGATCTGGTCTTCGACTACGGCGATCCGCTGCCCGGCCACGCCAACGGGCTGGTGCTCCGGGCGCTCGACGGAGACGGGGCGACCGTCCTGGAGGAAACCTACTACTCGGTCGGCGGTGGCTTCGTCGTGACCGCGGCGGAGCTCGAGGCGCAGCAGGCGGGCGCGCCGGACGACCTGCACCAGGAGAAGACCGATCTCGGCCTGCCCTATCCATTCGGCTCGGCCGCCGAGATGCTGGCCATGGGCAAGACGGCGGGGCTCGGCATCGCCGACATGAAGCGGGCCAACGAGACGGTCGTTCACGGCGCCGGCCTGGACGCCGGCATCGACCGCATCCTCGACGCGATGGACGCCTGCATCGAGCGCGGGCTGACCCAGTGCGGCATCCTGCCGGGCGGTCTCAAGGTGCGCCGCCGGGCCAAGGCGATCCACGAGGCGCTGCTGGCCGAGCGCGGGCTGAACCGGGTGCAGCCGCACACCGTCAACGACTGGATGAGCGTGTACGCCATGGCGGTGAACGAGGAGAACGCGGCGGGCGGCCGGGTCGTCACCTCGCCGACCAACGGGGCGGCCGGGGTGGTGCCGGCGGTGCTGCGCTACTACCGCGACCATTGCTTCGGCGCCTCGCGCGAGGGCCAGCGCGACTTCCTGCTGGTCGCGGCGGTGATCGGCGGGCTGATCAAGCACAATGCCTCGATCTCCGGCGCCGAGGTCGGCTGCCAGGGGGAGGTCGGTTCCGCCTCGGCGATGGCGGCGGCGGGACTGTGCGCGGCGCTGGGCGGCAGCAATGCCCAGGTCGAGAACGCCGCCGAGATCGCGCTGGAACACCATCTCGGCATGACCTGCGATCCGGCCGGCGGCCTCGTGCAGGTGCCGTGCATCGAGCGCAACGCGCTGGGCGCGATCAAGGCGGTGTCCTCGGCCAGCCTGGCCCTGCGCGGCGACGGCCATCACTTCATGCCGTTCGACAACTGCGTGAAGGTGATGCTGGAGACCGGCCGCGACATGAACCGCAAGTACAAGGAGACCTCGACCGGCGGCATCGCGGTCAACCTGCCGGAGTGCTGATTCGCCCGCTGTGCCCTATGTAGGACGACGTCCCGGAAGCCCAAGGGCTATCCGGGACCCAGGGGTCGTTTCGTTGCGTCGGTGGAACTCCCCCTGGATCCCGGCTCGGGGCCGGGAAGTCGGGTCGGGCATTACCCCGCCGAGAACCGTGCGCGCCAGGTCTCCACGTCCTCGTCCTCGATCTGGCGGAACAGGATGTCCGGCGGCGTGATCGCCTGGCCGGTCGGCAGGGCGTCCAGCAGGGAGTCGCAGGCGGCATCCGGCCAGGCCGGGGCTTCGGTCTCACCGAGGGCCGCCAGGATCTTCGCCGCCGCCGCCGGGATCACCGGCGCACCGACCAGGGCCGAGACCCGGGCCAGGTTGAGGGCGAAGCGCACGGCGACACCGGCGCGCGCCGGGTCGGTCTTCATCGCCTTCCACGGCTCGGAGGCCTGCATGTACTCGTTGCCGGCGACCCAGAGCGCGCGCATCGCCGCCGCCGCCTTGCGGAAGTTCATCGCCTCCAGCTCGCGGTCGATCTCGGCGATCAGCTCGGCCACCCGGTCCCGGCAGTCGGTCTCCAGCGACGTCAGGGCACCGCCCTCCGGCACCTTGGCGTCGAACCGGCTGGCGCAGAACTTGGTGACCCGGTTCACGAAATTGCCGAGCACATTGGCGAGGTCGGCGTTGGTCGCCGTCTGCAGCCCCTCCAGGGTGAAGCTGAAATCCGAGGATTCCGGCGCGCTGGCGGTCAGGTGCCAGCGCCACACGTCGGACGGCAGGATCTCCAGGGCGTCGTCCAGGAAGATGCCGCGCTGCTCCGAGGTGGAGAACTTCGAGCCGTACCAGTTGACCCAGTTCATCGCCTTCAGCTTGTCGACCAGCTGCCAGGGCTCGCCGCTGCCGATCAGGGTGACCGGGAAGCTGACCGCGTGGAAGGCGACGTTGTCCTTGCCCATGAACTCGACATAGGTGACGTCCTCGGCGCCCTTGTCACGGCGCCACCAGCGCTCCCAGTTGCCGTTGCCGGCATCCGACCACTGCTTGGTGGCGGCGATATAGGCGATCGGCGCGTCGAACCAGACGTAGAACACCTTGTCCTCGAAGCCGGGCCGCACCGTGCCCTGATAGGCGACCGGCACGCCCCATTTCAGGTCGCGGGTGATGGCGCGGTCCTGCAGGCCCTCGTCCAGCCACTTGAAGGCGATCGAGCGGGCCAGCGGCGGCCAGTCGGTGGACGCCTCGATCCACTCGCGGATGCGGTCCTGCATCTGCGACTGGCGCAGGAACAGGTGGCGGGTCTCGCGGATCTCCACATTGGTCGAGCCGCTGATCCGCGACCGCGGGTTCTTCAGGTCGACCGGGTCGAGCAGGCGGCCGCAGCTGTCGCACTGGTCGCCGCGGGCGCGCTCGAAGCCGCAATGCGGACACTCGCCCTCGACATAGCGGTCGGGCAGGAAGCGGCGGTCATCGATCGAGTAGACCTGATTGGACGACCGCTCCTCGATCAGTCCGTTTTGCTCCAGCGCGTGGGCGAGGTGCTGGGTCAGCTCGTGGTTTTGCGCACCCGACGACCGGCCGAAATAGTCGAACGACAGGTCCAGGCGGTCGTACTGCGATTTCTGCACGCCGTAGAGCTTGGCGCAGTACTCCTCGGGCGACAGGCCGTCCTCATGGGCGGCGAGCTCGGCCGGCGTGCCGTGCTCGTCGGTGGCGCAGATGTACAGGACCTCGTCGCCCTTCATCCGGGTGAACCGCGCGTAGACGTCGGCCGGCAGCATCGAGCCGGCGAGGTTCCCCAGATGCTTGACGCCGTTGATGTACGGCAGGGCCGAGGTGATCAGGATGCGGCGGGGGGACGGGCGCGACATGGGCGGGACAGCCTGGTGACGGTGGGTGCGGGGCCGGGCCGTGGCGCCGGCCGGGGACCTACCGTCGCAGCGCCGCCAGCCTCGAGCGGCGGCCAGTAGTACGCGCCCGCCCGTCCGATTTCAAGGGAAGGGCGGGCGCCGGACCCTGCCGGCTACTGCGCCGCCCAGGCAGAGGCGAGCTGGCGCGAGACCAGCTGGGCGTAGAGCCCGCCCTTGGCCAGAAGCGTCTCGTGGCTGCCCTCCTCGACCAGGCGGCCCTCCTCCAGCACGACGATCTTGTCGGCGTCGCGGATGGTCGAGAGCCGGTGGGCGATGACGACCGTGGTGCGGTCGGCCTTCAGCTTGTCGAGGGCGCCGCGCACCGCCTGCTCGTTCACAGCGTCCAGATGCGACGTCGCCTCGTCCAGGATCAGGACCGGGGCGTCCTTGAGGAACGCCCGGGCGATGGCGACCCGCTGGCGTTGGCCGCCGGAGAGTGACGTGCCGCGCTCGCCCACCGGGGTGTCGAGGCCGTCGGGCAGGGTCTCGACCAGCTCCTCCAGGGAGGCGTGGCGGATCGCGGCCATCAGCTCCGCCTCCGACGCCTCCGGACGGGCGACCAGCACGTTGGCGCGCAGGCTGTCGTTGAACAGGTAGGTGTCCTGAGCGACCAGGGCGATGCGGCCGCGCAGGTCGTCCAGCGCGTAGTCGCGCAGGTCGGCCCCGTTCATCGTCACCCGGCCGGCATCGGAGTCCCAGAACCGCATCAGGAGCTGCGCCGTCGTCGTCTTGCCGGCGCCCGAGGTGCCGACCAGGGCGACCGTGGCGCCGGCCGGGATCTCCAGCGTGACGCCGTGGAGCGCGCGGCGATTCTGGCCCGGATAGGCGAAGGACACGTCCTCCAGCGCGAGCGCGGCCGGCCCTTCCGTCGGTGACACGCCGGGGCCGTCGGTCACCGGGACCGGTTCGTTCTCCAGGCCGTAATACCGCCGCGTGGCGCCGAGCGTGTCGGCGAGCTGCCGGCCGATCTGGGCGATCTCGGAGACCGGCAGGAAGGCGGCCATCGCCAGTAGGGTCAACAGCGGCAGGACGCCGGGGTCGAGCGCGCCGGACTGGGCCATCAGCGCGCCGACCACCACCACCGCCAGACCGCCGAGGCCGGTAAACACCTCCAGCAGGCTCTGCTGCAGGGTCAGCTCCTCGAAGAACGGCAGGCGCAGGTCGATATGGCGCTGGGTCAGGGTCTCGATCAGCCGGCCGCGCCGCTCCTCCTGCTGGAAGGCGACGATCTCGCCGAGACCCTGGACCGAGTCGACCGCCACGGCGCCGAGCTCGCCGGCCGCCTCGCGCGCCTCGGAGCCGAGCTGATCGACCCGCCCGCGCATCAGGAACGGCGCCAGTGCCACCGCCGCCAGGAATGGGGCGAGGGCGACCGCGACCCATACGCTCTGGCTGCCGAGCATCGCCAGCACCGCGGCCGGCACCAGCACGGCGACGAAGGCCGGGGCGACGGTGTGGGCGAAGAAGTACTCGATCAGCTCGATGTCGTGGGTGGCCAGCGACATCAGGTCGCCGGTCCGCCGCCGCACCAGATAGGCCGGGGCCAGCGCGTCGAGCTTGCGGAAGGTGTCGATCCGCATCTCGGCCAGCAGCCGGAACGCCATGTCGTGGGCGAGCCAGGATTCGAGCCAGTGCAGCACGCCGGAGAGCGGGGCGACGACCGCGAGCCAGATCAGCCAATGGTCGAACGGCTCGCCGTTCTTCAGGGCCAGGACGACCAGGGCGCTGAACACGCCGACGCCGATGAACGCGAGCACCCGCAGCACGCCGAAGGTGAAGGTCAGGGTCAGCTTGCCCCACCACGGCAGGATCGTCGCCATCAGCGTGCGCACCACCTCGAACCAGCCGAGCCCCTCGGCCTTGATGATGCCCTCGGTCGGGGCCTGCTTGGCGCCGCCGGGGACCGAGGCCAGGGTCTCGGCGGTGGCGGGTTCCGAGGCCGGGCGCGGGTCGATCGTCACGTCGCCCTCGGCGCGGGCCGACTCCCGCGCCTGCTCGGCCATCAGCCCGGCATAGACGCCGCCGCGGGCCATCAGCGCGTCATGGGCGCCTTCCTCGACCACCGTGCCCTTGTCGAGCACCAGGATGCGGTCGCAGTCGATGACGCTGGACAGCCGGTGGGCGAGGACCAGGGTGGTGCGGCCCTTCATCAGCCGGTTCAGCGCGTCCTGGATCACCGCCTCGTTCTCGGCGTCGACCGCGCTCAGCGCCTCGTCGAGGACCAGGATCGGGGTGTCGCGCAGCAGGGCGCGGGCAATGGCGACGCGCTGGCGCTGACCGCCGGAGAGTTTGATGCCCTTCTCGCCGACCACGGTGTCGTAGCCCTGGGGCAGGCCGGTGATGAAGCCGTGGATGTTGGCGGCGGTGGCGGCGGCGATCACCGCCTCCTCGGAGGCCTCCGGGTCGCCCATGCGGATGTTGTCGCCGATGGTGCCGTGGAACAGGAAGGTGTCCTGGTTGACCACGCTGATGCGCGCGCGGATCTGCTCGAACGACAGGGCGCGCAGGTCGATGCCGCCGATCGTCACCCGGCCGGCCTCGGGATCGAAGAACCGCAGCAGCAGGCGCACGACCGAGGACTTGCCGCAGCCGCTCGGGCCGACCAGGCCGATCCGCTCGCCGGCGGCGACGGTGAAGTCGAGCCCGTCATGCACGACCCGCCGGGCGCCCGGGTAGCGGAAGCCGACACCCTCGAACGCCACGGTCGGGGCGAGATGCTCGGCCGCCGGGTTGTGCGGCGCGTCGTGCACCGCCGGCTCGCCGTCGAGCAGATGGTAGACACCCTTGGCGGCCGACATCCCGACCATGCCCTGGTGCAGCACGTTGCGCAGCTCCCGCATCGGTCGGAAGATCTCGACGCCGAGCATCAGGATCACCAGCAGTTCCGGTAATGACATCAGGCCGGCCTCGACCCGCCAGGCGCCGACGGCGAGCGCCAGGGCGGCGCCGCAGGCGATGGCGCTGTCGGTGATGCCGCGCGACAGCACGTTGGTCGCCAGCACCCACATGGTGCGCCGGAACAGGTCGCGGGCCTTGGCCGCCAGGGTGTCGGCGCGCTGGGTGCTCTGGCCGAACGCCTTCAGGGTCGGCAGGCCCTGGATCGAGTCGAGGAACTCGGCGGCGAAGGCGGCATAGGCTTTCTGCCGGCTCTGCGAGTTGCGCTCGTCGTGGGAGTGCCAGAGCGCCGGGGCGAACAGCGCCAGCAGCGCGAAGACCAGCAGCACGCCGGCGACCGGCAGGTCGAGGAAGGCGGCGAAGGCGAAGATGCCGATCGGGGTCAGCAGCGAGACCAGGCCCTGGGGCATGTACTGGCCGAAATAGGTCTCCAACTGCTCGACCCCGTCGACCAGGGTCAGCGTGATCCCGCCGGACCGCTCGCGGCCGACATAGGCGGGGCCGAGATCGGCGATCTTGTCGAACAGCTTGCGCCGCAGCTTCTTCTGCACGATCGCGGCGGTGCGGTGGGCGACGGTGTTGCGCCAATGCTCGAAGGCGCCGCGCAGCACCATGACGGCGGCGATGGCGACGATCGGCCAGGTCAGCTCGGCGATGGTGTCGCCGGCGAAGATCCGCCCGATCAGCCAGCCGAGCAGGGCGAGCCGCGCGACCCCCAGCGCCACGGCGGCCAGGCCGACGAGGACGGCGAAGCCGATGCGCCAGCGCACCCCCTCGGTGAAAGCCCAGAGCCGCGTCTCGAAATGCATGGGAACCGTCCTCGACAGGTCATCAACGCCGAAATCATAGGTCGGAACCGCGCCGGAAGAGGTGGACGATTGCGAAGACTTTCTGAACGAATTTGAACATTGATCCGGGATTTGCTGAACGCGCACTATCAGGAGGTGGCAGGCGTGGAGGACGGCATGATCAGCGATTGGGACAATCTTCGGGTGTTCCTGGCCCTGGCCGAGGAAGGCAGCCTGACCGCCGCCGCACGCAAGTTGAAGGTCAGCCACCCGACCGTCGCCCGTCGGGTGAAGGCGCTGGAGGACGAGCTCGGCACCCGGCTGTTCGACCGCTTGCCGGACCGGTTCGTGCCGACGCTGGCGGCGACCCACCTGCTCGACGAGGTGCGGGCGATGGAGCAGGCGGCCCAGGCGCTCGCCCGGCGCAGCGCCGGCCTCACCGACAACCATCTCGGCACCGTGCGGATCTCGGTCGATGAGACCATGGCGGAGTTCGTCTCCCGCCACCTGATGCGCCTGCGCGAGAACCATCGCTGCATCGAGTTCGAGATTGCGGTCGCCCACATCTCCGCCAACCTGTCGCGGCGCGAGGCGGACCTGCTGATCCGCGGCACCGTGCCGGACAGCGCCAGCCTGGTCGGACGCAAGCTCGGCCGCTTCGCCTATGCGGTTTACGGCACGCAGGCGTTCGCCGGCGCCGGCGGGCGCGCGGCCCTGAAGGCTCTTCCCTGGGTCGGCTTCGACGAGAACCACGTCTACATGCCGGGCCAGCAATGGCAGGTCGACCTGCTGGACGGCGAGGCGCCGGAGGTGCGGACCAACAACGGCGTCGTGCTCTACCACGCGATCCGCGACGGCCACGGGGTCGGCGTGCTGCCTTGTTTCCTCGGCGACCCGGATCCGGCGCTGAGGCGTCTGACGCCGATCCTGGACGAGGCCGCCACCGACCAATGGCTTCTGGTGCACCAGGACATGCGGTCGCTGCCACGCATCCGCGTCGTAATGGACGCGCTGATCAAGCTGTTCGCCGAGACCCGTGCCGAGTTCGAGGGCCGCGCCGTCGCCCCGGTGCCGGTCAACGACTTGGCGGCGGCGGGGGGCTGACGCCGCTCAGGTCACGCCGATGCCGACCGCCCGCCGTAGCGCGGCGTCGGCGAGCAGGCGGGTGGAGTCGAGCGTCGGCAGGGCGGCGTTGGCGTCCGAGAGCACGATCGGCAGTTCGGTGCAGCCAAGGATCACCGCGTCGCAGCCGCGATCCTTCATGGCGTCGATGAGGCCCTGAAGGTAACGCACCGACCGGTCGTCCTGAACGTCGTTGACGAGCTCGTCCATGATGATCCGCGCGACCTCGTCCTTTTCGTCGTCTTCCGGCCGCATGCATTTGATTCCTTGGGCGGAAAGCGCCTCGGGATAGACGTCGCTGTCGACCAGCCAGCGGGTGCCCAGCAGCGCCGCCGTGGTCGCGCCGCGCGCCCTGGCCTCGGCGGCGACCACCTCGGCGATGTGCAGCCACGGCAGCGGCGAGCGCGGCAGGACGCGCGGCAGGGCCGCGTGGATCGTGTTGTCCGGGCAGATCAGGAAGTCGGCGCCCATCGCCGCCAGCGCCGCGGCCGAGCGCAGCATGATCGCCGCCACGGCGTCCAGGTCACCCGCCTCCAGGGCCGCCACGTACGAGGCCAGGGAGGGGCCATGCAGGGCGATCTCCGGATGGGCGTGCGGGCCGAGCACGGCGGCGGCGCGGGTGCAGATCGTGCGGTAGCAGAGCGCCGCCCCTTCCGAGGAGCAGGCGACGATCCCGATGGTCCGGGGAGGGGTGTGCGGGTGGGTGACGGCGCTGTCGGATCGAGTCATCATGATCACCAGATTGGTCGTTCGTTCGATATATTGAACGATCCGAACTCTGTCAAATCGCGGGGCGCGGGCCATGACGGACGCGGCGGTCACGGATCATCGGGAGGCGTTCGCGCAGATGCTGCGGGCGAAACGCCGGTTGCGCGGCCTGTCGCTCAGCGAGCTGGCCAGGGCGGCCGGCATCGCCAAGTCGAACCTGTCGCGGCTGGAATCCGGCGATGGCAATCCGAGCCTGGAGACCCTGTGGGCCCTGGCCGCCGCGCTGGACATCGCGGTGAGCGACCTGATCGCTCCGGGGGCCGGCAACGCCCGGGTGGTGCGCCTGGGCGAGGCGGTGGATGCCAGGGCGGATGCCAGGGCGGAGGCGGCAGACTATGCTGTCACGCTGCTGTCGGCGTCGCCGGTGGGCGCCACGCGCGACCTGTACCGTGTGACCTTTCGGCCGGGCCGGCCGAAACTGTCGGAGGCGCACCCGGCGGGCACGGTCGAGCACGTGGTCCTGCTGTCCGGTCGGGCTCGGATCGGGCCGCAGGCGGCGCCCGAAATCCTGGCGCCAGGGGACTACTTGACCTTCCCCGCCGCCCAGCGCCACGTCTACGAGGCGCTGGAGGCGGACGCGACGGCGTTGATCGTCATGGAAAAGGGCTGACGCCCGGCCGGTTCACCCAGCCCGGATCTTGGCGATGAAGCCGTCCACTTCCGATTTCAAG
>JGI12316J15310_10000042_pt19 | contig 46791 bp, 42 predicted proteins | sample MarCyaLeptolynsp_FD_15310 | JGI IMG/M metagenome (IMG submission 15310) | reverse complement strand
CTGGCGGCTGAATCCCACAATGAGGCGGATGTGGTTATTCCGGTTCCTGATTCCGGTGTGCCCTCCGCCATCGGCTATGCGAATGAATGCGGTCTGCCCTTCGAGCTTGGCCTGATCCGCAACCACTATGTCGGCCGCACATTCATTGAACCGACCCAGCAGATCCGTCAGTTGGGTGTGAAGCTCAAGCACAACCCCAACCGGGCGATGGTTGAGGGGAAGCGGATCGTCCTTGTGGATGACAGCGTTGTGCGCGGCACGACGTCAATCAAGATTGTGCAGATGATGCGAGATGCCGGTGCGAGGGAAGTGCATCTGCGGATCGCCAGCCCGCCTATTACCCATTCTGATTTCTACGGCATCGACACGCCGGACCAGTCAAAGCTTCTGGCGCACCGGTTCGATCTGGAAGGCATGCGCTCCTATATCGGCGTCGACAGCCTCGCCTTCCTGAGTGTGGATGGGCTGTACAAGGCGCTGGGCTATAACGGCCGCAATGACGAAGAGCCACAACTGACGGACCATTGCTTTACAGGCGACTATCCAACGCCGCTGACCGACCGTGACGGCGACCGCGCAGGCGGCCAACTTTCCCTTCTTGCCGAGATCGCCTGACAATGACCCGACAATTTGAAGACAAGATCGTCCTCGTTACCGGGGCGTCCCGGGGTATTGGCTATGCCGTCTCCCTCGCTTTTGCTCGCGAAGGTGCACATGTGATTGCGGTTGCCCGCACCGAAGGCGCCCTTGAGGAGCTGGATGACGCCATCAAGGATGCCGGCGGAACAGCTACGCTGGTCCCGCTTGATCTCACAGACTATGAGGGTGTCGACCGTCTGGGCGCAGCAATCTACGAGCGCTGGGGCAAGCTTGATGTGCTCATCGGCAATGCCGGCGATCTGGGCGTTATCTCCCCCATTGGCCATGTGCAGCCAAAAGACTGGCACAAGGCGATGGACATCAACGTCAATGCAAACTGGCGGCTTTTGAGATCGATGGACCCGCTGTTGCGCGCGGCAGATGCAGGCCGCGCCGTTTTTGTGACGTCCGGTGCGGCGCAGAAGTGCAATCCGTTCTGGGGGCCTTATGCGGTATCCAAGGCGGCGCTGGAGGCCCTGGTCAAGACATATGCGGCGGAATCCGCCGACACCAACATCCGGGCCAACCTACTGAGCCCTGGGCCCATGCGCACGGCCATGCGGGCCAAGGCGATGCCGGGCGAAGACCCTGACACCCAGCCCCATCCAGATGATGTGGCGGGACTGTTTCTGGAGATGTCACGCCCGGAGTTCACGGAAAACGGGATCACACGCCGGTTCACGCCCGCATAGTCACGACCGTCTAGTCGTCGGCTGTTTTCTTTTTTCGCGGCTTGTTCGATGAACGGCTTTTCATTTTTGCCTTCATAGGTGTGCCACGGCGCTTGCGCTGGTCGGCGTAGGGGTTGTCCCCCTTACGCACGAACAGGCGAATGGGTGCGCCGTCGAGATCAAACCGCTCGCGCAGACTGTTTATAAGATAGCGGGTGTAGCTATCCGGCAGTTTTTCAGCCCGCTGGGAAAACACGACAAAGGTCGGGGGGCGGGCTTTGGCCTGGGTCATGTACCGCAGGCGAATACGACGCCCCTGAACCGCGGGAGGCGGATGCCGCCCGACGGCCATTTCGAGCCATCGGTTCATGGCCGAGGTCGGAACGCGTTTCGTCCAGCGCTTGTAGGCGCGCAGCGCCGCAGGCACGATTTTGTCCAGACCATGCCCGGTCAAGGATGAAATGGGCACAACTTCGACGCCCTTCACCTGGGGCAGGAGTTCATCAATGCGCTGGTCAATCTCCCGCAGGGCAGCCGACCGGTCTTCCACAAGGTCCCACTTGCTGACGGCAAGCACCAATGCCCGGCCCTCCTCCACCACCGCATCGGCGATATGGAGATCCTGTTTTTCAAAGGGCTGCGTGGCGTCAATGAGGAGCACGACAACCTCGGCAAAGTCGACCGCACGCAACGTGTCGGCGACCGACAGTTTTTCGAGCTTCTCAGTGACACGGGACCGCCGACGCAGGCCGGCTGTATCCCATAGTTTGATAGCCCGGCCTTCCGCATTCCAATCCACTGATATGGCATCGCGGGTGATGCCGGCTTCCGGGCCGGTCAGCATCCGGTCCTCACCGATCAGTTCATTGATCAGTGTGGATTTACCTGCGTTGGGACGTCCGACGACAGCAAGACGCAAGGGCTTTTGAGGATCCTCGTCCGCATCGATGTTTTCTGGTTCATCGGGTTCGTCGTCGGTGACCTCTGCTTCAAACGGCAGCAGCGCCTGATACAGGTCAGAGGTGCCTTCGCCGTGTTCTGCGGAGATGCCCAATGGTTCGCCAAGACCCAGACGGAAAGCCTCAACGCGTCCGGCTTCTGCTGCCTTACCTTCGCACTTGTTGGCGGCGAGGATCACCGGCGTGTCGCCTTTGCGCAGGATGCGGGCGATCTCCTCATCAAGGGGCGTCAGCCCAGCACGTGCATCCACCAGGAACAGACATACATCCGCCGCCTCAATGGCCGCTTCCGTTTGACGCCGCATCCGTGCAGGCAGGACATCGCCACCTGCATCCTCGAACCCGGCCGTATCAATCACCGTGAAGGTGAGATCACCCAGTTCCGCTGTGCCCTCCCGGCGGTCCCGGGTCACACCGGGCGTGTCGTCGACAAGAGCCAGCCGTTTGCCAACCAGGCGGTTGAACAGCGTCGATTTGCCGACATTCGGTCGGCCAACAATGGCCAGCGTAAAACTCATGTGTTGCGGCTCCTGCCGCGTGTACCCAATAAGGTGCCTGAAGCGGTCTAGCGGAAGGCCAGAAGCTCCGCTGCATCGGTCAGAATATAGACCGTCTTGTTTGCCACGATAGGAGCAATAAACGTCCCGCGGGGAATCTCTATTTCGCCCAGCACATCCCCGTTGTACGGCGACACTGCAAAAGCGTCTCCGGTTGAGGAGGCAAGCAGGAGACGGTCACCCGCCAAAACAGGACCAGCCCAGGTGATGGGACCATCGCGATCCTCAGGGTCGGTAAACCGCGGCAGCTGTGTTACCCAGCGAATTCGTCCATCGCGCCGGGACAGGGCAATGACTTCCGCACTTGTTGTCACCATGAAAATGAAGTCACCTGCAACCCACGGCGTCTGAACGCCGGATAGAGAGCGCGTCCAGACACGTTCACCAGTGCGGATATCAATTGCGACCATGCGTCCGGCATGGCTCACGGCAAAGACACGGTCACGGTCAATGACCGGACGGCCTGCAATGTCACTGATGTTAGCGAGGGCTGTATTGGACAAGGTACGGGTTAGCGTATCGTTCCAGACTTCCTGACCGTTCTCTACACGCAGTGCAAAGACTTCACCGGAAGAATAAGGAACCACAAGTGTGTCACCTGAAACCGCCGGGCTGGGGGACCCCAGAATGCCAGCTGTTTCCTGAATACCCTGATGCGTCCACAGGACCTCGCCGCTTGCTTGTGCCAGAGCCGTGATCTGATTGTCGAATGAGATCGCAAAAACGCGGCCGCCGACTGCAGACGGTGCCGCCCTGAAGGGTGTCCGTCCATTGTAGATCCAGAATTCCTCGCCGGTCGCTGCATCAAGAGCTACGACGGTGCCAAAGCCGGTCGCGATAAAAAGAGCGCCGTCGTCAAAGGCAATACCACCGCCGAACCCCTCTTCAGAGTCCGCATCCTCAGGGGTCAGATCAACAGCCCACAGACGGGCACCGCTTGCAGCTTCAAAAGCACGGACGCCACCTTCAGCGTCCAACACATACACCCGCCCGTCAGCAACAATTGGGGGGGAGGTCAGGCGTCCATCACTGCTTGAGCCTGACCCGGCATCCACACTCCAGACTTCCCCTATGACCTCCGGGGCATCAAGGTGATGCAGGACATTGTCCGCGAAGCCACCTGGCTGCGCCCAGTTTGTATTCACATAAGGTGCCGGCAGGATGACCTGGAGACCGGCGATACGCGGGTCTGCTTCCAGTTGCTGTTCGAGTGACAGCACCGAGATGCGTTCCCCCGGAAGGGGAGGGTCATCAGATGGGCTAATCAGATCATCAATCGTATCACACGCCACCAGAGCGGACGCGATTGCGGCAATGGATGTCATGCGGGTGAGTTGTGAAAAGCTAAAATTCATTGGGCAACGCCGCTCTCTTCTGAGTCGTCCGCAGTTTCATCAACTTCGTCGGTCGCAGCCTGTGGTACAGGCAATTGGCGAGCCACCGGGCCTTCGATCTGCAAGCCCCTCAACATGTCGCGAGCACGCTCCCGGGCGAGGGGTGGCGCGCTGGCTGCATCCGCCAGTTGCTGGTAGTACTCGCCTGCTGCGGCAGTGTCATTGTCGCGCAGAGACACGTAACCAAGCAGTTCCAGTGCAGAGAAGCGCCAGGGGCTACTGCCGTCTGCCAATGGTGTCAGCCGGATCTTCAACTCATCCGTGCTCGCCGTATCTGCCATCAACAATGCAGCTTTCAGCGAGGCAAGTCCCTTGAGGATGGAGTCTCCACCTCCTGCTGCGATGGCATCATAGGTTGCGACAGCTCCCTCAGTGTCACCTGCCTGTGCCTGAAGACCGGCGGCACGCATGCTGGCCACGGCTTCATATCCGCCACCGGCAGATTGAGCGATGGCCGCAAAGGCGTCTGCCGCTGCTTCCGTGTCACCCTGCGTGACAAGCTCACTCGCGGCAACAAATTTGCTTGCTGTATCTTCTGCGGCGGATTGTCTGGCAGCATTCCACCAGCTGACGCCGCCGACAATTGCGACCAAGCCGACGGCGGCACCCAGCACGTATGGCCCATAGGACTTCCAGAGGTCCTCTGCACGTTGGCGGCGCAGGTCCTCTTCTACTTCACGGAAAATGTCAGACAAGGAAGACGGCTCTCTGGCTGAAATATAAACAACAATTCGGCAGGCCCTCTGCACCTACAACGGTGCGGACACACTCATTGCCGGAAACTAGCCGGGGTTTGGCCATGATGCCAGCCATAAAGTGCTTGAAACACAGGCAATTAAGCCGCTTACGCCCGCCGGAGTGGCGCCGGAAAGCTGACTATTTCTTCATGGCGTAAGTATGTTCCTGCGCGGGGAAATGCCGGGACCGCACTTCCTTGGCATAGGCTTCGGCCGCGCCTTCGATGGCAGCCCCCAATGTGGCGAATTCCTTGACAAACTTCGGCGGGCTTGGGTTGAGGCCGAGCATGTCTTCGAGCACCAGAATCTGGCCGTCGCAGGCAGGCGAGGCCCCGATGCCGATCGTGGGGACGTCGATCTGAGCGGTAATGCGGGCTGCCAGGGGCTCGGCAATGCCTTCCAGCACGACGGCAAAGGCCCCTGCTTCGGCGACAGCGCGGGCGTCTTCTTCCAAAGCTGCCCATTCATCCGTCGTCCGGCCCTGGGTCTTGTAGCCCCCCATGGTCTGGACGCTTTGTGGTGTCAGACCGATATGGGCCATGACGGGAATGCCGCGCTCCGACAGGAAATGGATGGTCTCGGCCATGCGCGCGCCGCCTTCGACCTTGATGGCCGTGCAGCCGGTTTCATGGATAACACGGGAGGCATTGCGGAAGGCGATCTGCGGGCTTTCCTCATAGGTGCCAAAGGGCATATCCACGACAACCACCGCCTGATCGGCGCCACGCATCACAGCCTTGCCGTGCAGGATCATCAGTTCAAGGGAGACGCCCAGCGTGTTTTCCATACCGTGCATGACCATGCCGAGGCTATCGCCCACGAGGAGCAGGTCCACATAGGGATCCACAAGGCGGGCCGTGTGGGCATGATAGGCGGTCAGGCACACCACCGGCGTGTTGTTCTTGGAGTTCCTGATCTGCGGAACGGTTTTGCGGCGAACTGTTTTCTGGACAGACATGGGGATACGCCTCCTGTCACCCGGCTTTCAGAACCGGTATATTGTGCGGTGCAGCACAATAGTGGCAGCGCTTCAAATAAGCAATTGGCGCGGTTTTCCGGCTCAACGCACACAAACATGTGCGAACCGGCCCTGAGCTATGCAGGAGCATCTGAAGTTGGAGAACCTGCGGTGTCGTTCGGCAAAAGCGCTATCAGAGAGTAGGTCAGGAAGGCGGCGCCAGCGACCGTGACGTAGTAATTGACCACAACATTGACGATCAACCATCCGGCCCCCATTGCGCCCAGCATGCCACCTGGTGTCATTTCCGGATTCTGCATCAGCACATTGGTGCCGCCGACCACAAGAAACGCCGCTGCGTTGATGGCCACCATCAGTATGAAATACAGAACCCACGCGCCCAGCAGCCGGAGTGTGCTGCCCTGCGATACGCGCCAGGCCAGCGACATGACGTTCTTCTTCTGCAGTGCTGCCGCCGGGAGAGCGAGAAACAGTCTGGCGCCGATTGCCACAGCAAAGAGCACGAAGAGGACCATTGCGATTGCGCCGGTAGGATTGATTGAGCTTGCATCTGCCTCAAGAGACATCTGAGCGCCGCTCACCAACGCAATAATCGCAAATCCCGCTGCAAAGAAAACTAGCCCGATAAGTGTAAGCAGGAGCGCGATGAAGAAATACCGCACAACGGGCCTAAGCAGCCGCCAGGGATGTTCCGCTCCTGCCGCAACACGGTGGGTCGCCACGGCAACTGATGTGAAAACAAGATATGCAGCAAGAAAAGCGGCAGAAATCAAAATGACATTCTGCAAGCTCAGGGACGCAGCTGCTCCACCGACGGTTTCGGGTCCTGCCAGGAACAGGAACGGCATGAAAACCAATCCCAGCACCAGGATACCGGCGACGATGAAAAACGGAAGAAGCGGCCATGCAAACCTGAAGGGCGCGGTAAACGCCTGACCCAGCACGTCAAACACCGGAAGCTTGACCATCATGTTCCCTCGTCACGCCATCAAACCCTTGATTGGGCTGGCAAAGCCACAGTGACCCATGCGGTAATGACGCTCAAGACGTGATGCGCCAATCTCAATTCTGATTGCTGCCGTAGGCCCAGGCTTTTTCTTCGATGTCCTTGTTATCCGGCGCCAACTCATAAGCCCGGACGAAGTCATCGCGAGCAAAGTTTTTCTGCCCCAGTGCCTCAAAAATCCGCCCCCGGACGAAATAGGCGGCGGCATACTCCGGATTGAATGCAAGGGCCTTGTTGGCATCATTGATGGCCGCATCAAGCTGCGCCATTTCCAGGAAGGCATTGGCCCGCGTGGTGTAGATGTCGCCGCTTTCAGGTGACAGCTCGAGAGCCTCAGTATAGTCCTCGATAGCCGCCTCAAGCTGGCCGGTGAGTTTGTAGGCCACGCCTCGGTTTACATAAGCCGTGACCATATCGCCCTCCGGCAGATCACCGGCTTCAAGTGCACGGGTGCAATGGATGATCGCCTGTTCAGGCGTACCGTCACCGAAGAACTGCGCATGGCACAGTTCATTCTCGACAATGGCGTCGATTTTCTCAGGGGTCGGTGCCTTTTCAGGTGACGGAGCGTCTTCGGAGGTGGCAAGTGCTCCTGTCGCTTCCGCCTGTTCGGGTGCTTCGGTCGGCTCCGGCGCTGCTGGGGCAACTGCTTCCACAGGCGGCGCTTCGAGTTCCTGTGCATTTACGGCGGGAAAGCCGGCAACAAAGGCAAGACCTATACCGGCAGCAATCGGGATGAACCTGATACGCACTGCGTTACTCCCACTCAATCGTGCCCGGAGGCTTTGAGGTGATATCGTACACCACGCGATTGATCCCGCGAACCTCATTGATGATGCGGGTGGCGGTACGGCCCAGGAACTCGTGGCTGAAGTCATAGTAGTCAGCGGTCATGCCGTCCGTTGAGGTGACGGCACGCAGGGCACAGACAAACTCGTAGGACCGCTCATCGCCCATCACCCCCACGGTCTTGACCGGCAGGAGCACAGCGAAGGCCTGCCAGATGTCATCATAGAGACCGGCGTTGCGGATTTCTTCGAGGTAGATCTTGTCGGCCTTGCGCAGGATGTCCAGACGATCGCCCGTGATCTCACCGGGAATGCGGATTGCAAGTCCTGGACCCGGGAACGGATGGCGGCCCACGAACGGTGCCGGCAGGCCAAGCTCGCGGCCCAGGGCGCGCACTTCATCCTTGAAGAGCTCACGCAATGGCTCGACGAGCTTCATGTTCATCCGCTCGGGCAGGCCGCCCACATTGTGGTGCGACTTGATGGTGACCGACGGGCCGCCGGCAAAGGACACACTCTCGATGACATCCGGGTAGAGCGTGCCCTGAGCCAGGAAATCTGCGCCGCCGGCCTTCTTTGCTTCATCCTCGAAGACGTCGATGAAGGTGGCTCCGATGATCTTGCGCTTGCGTTCAGGGTCCGTGACGCCTTCCAGCTTGTCGAGGAAAAGCTTCTGCGCGTCCACATGCACGAGCTTGATGTTGTAGTGGTCACGGAACAGGGTCACCACTTCTTCCGCCTCGCCCATGCGCATCATGCCGGTATCCACGAAGACGCAGGTCAGCTGGTCACCGATGGCCTCATGCAGCAATACGGCGACGACGGATGAATCTACACCGCCGGAGAGGCCGCAGATCACCCTGCCCTCACCCACCTGCTCGCGTACCCGCTTGATTTCGGTTTCCCGGAACGCGGCCATGGACCAGTTGCCGCCGCAGCCTGCGATTTTGTGGGTGAAGTTCTTGAGCATCTGGGCGCCGCGCAGGGTGTGCACGACTTCCGGGTGGAACTGTACACCATAGAATCTGCGGCTCTCATCTGCGATTGCAGCGAAGGGCGCATTGCTGCTGGTGCCGATCACGTTGAAGCCTTCAGGAACATCGATGACACGGTCGCCGTGGCTCATCCATACCTGATGACTTGAACCAGGTTCCCATACACCTTCAAACAAGGGGGATTGTTCAGATGCGGTCAGCTCTGCCCGTCCGAACTCACGCTCATCAGCGTTCTCAACCTTGCCGCCGAGCTGCGCCACCATGGTCTGCTGGCCATAGCAGATGCCCAGCACCGGAATGCCGAGGTCAAACACACGCTGTGGCGCGCGCGGTGTGTCCGTTCCCACAACGCTGGCAGGACCACCTGAGAGGATGATTGCCTTCGGCGACAGGCGGTCAATGGCCTGATCCGCCTTGTTGTAAGGCACGATCTCGGAATAGACGCCTGTCTCGCGAACCCGTCTGGCGATCAGCTGTGTCACCTGGCTGCCAAAGTCGATAATCAGGACGCGATCATCAGCGCCGGCGGGGATGTCCAAGTCAGGTGAATGCGTCATGTCGGGCTCGTCAGGTTACGAAGTCGATGTACGTTCAAGACGGCAGACAAAAAAGCCGTCGGTTCCATGGGAGTGGGGCGCAAGGCGCAGTCCGCTATCCGTTGCTGGCGCCGGGTCATCTGGTGCGAAAACCGGTTTGAAATCCGGATTGGTGGTGAGAAATGCGCGAATTCGGTCTTCATTCTCCTGAGGCAATACGGAGCAGGTCACATACACAAGCTGCCCGCCCGTTTTGACCAGCTTCGCCGCAGCGCGCAGAAGAGCATCCTGCGTCTTTGTCAGTTTCTCGATGTCCTCAGCCGTCACACGCCATTTCTGTTCGGGATGACGGCGCCAGGCGCCGGTGCCGGAGCACGGTACATCAATCAGCACACGGTCGCACTTGCCGGACAGCTCTCCAAAGTCGCTGTCCTGCGGCCACTTCATGGGCTGGATGTTGCGGGCATCGGCACGCTTCATACGGGGTCCGAGGTTTCCAAGCCGACGGGCATCGGTGTCGGTGGCGTAGATCTGTCCCTTGTTCTGCATGGCAGCAGCAAGTGCCAATGTCTTGCCACCGGCACCGGCACACAGATCAATCACCTGCATGCCGGGCTTTGCATCCACCAGGGCTGCCGCAAGCTGCGAACCTTCATCCATCGGCTCAATAAGGCCTTCCTTGAAGGCGATTGTGCCGGCGATGAGATGATTGCCGGACACGCGCAGGCCGGTTGGTGAATGGGGCGTCGGCTGGGTGTCGATACCCACAGCAGCGAGGGCAGCGGCGGCGTCCTCGCGGGAGGTCTTGAGCGTGTTTACGCGCAGATCAAGGGCGGCGGGGCAATCCAGCGCCGCCAAAGCAGCATCCAGATCAGAGCCGAAAGCCTGCTCAAGCTGAGGCAGCAGGAATGCAGGCACGTCGTAGGCTGGCAAACCGGGCTGGTCAGAGCCTGTGAGCGTGCGCACAAGACTGTGTTCATCATCATTGAGCGGTGTCGGAGCGTGCCCTTCGCCGGAGAACAGGGCAGCTACTTCCTGAGGGGCCTTGCCTTCACCCAGAACGAGGTCAGCAATCACCAATGCGCGCGGCTGGTCGCCGACAGCATCTGCGTAGAACCCCCTGCGGCGCAGGACGGCGTAGACCTGCGAGGAGATCGCCCGCCGGTCCTTGGAGCCTGCGAAACGATGACTGCGCCCCCACTGACGCACGACGTCGTCCGCAGGCCTTAGACCCTGCTCGATTTCTTCGACGATCTCTATCGCTGCAGCGACCCGGGCGGCTGGCGTCAACGGCTTGGGCTCGGGTAGTTCGGCGTTTCGCGGGTGATGGTGACATCATGCACATGGCTTTCCAGCAGACCCGCATTTGTGATGCGGTGGAACTTCGCCGTTTCATGCATGGTGCCGATGTCCTTGCACCCAGTGTACCCCATGGAGGCACGAAGGCCGCCAACAAGCTGATGCAGCACGGCTGACAGCGGGCCCTTGTAAGGTACCTGGCCTTCAATGCCTTCCGGCACCAGTTTGAGCTGATCCTTCACGTCCGACTGGAAGTAGCGGTCCGCGGAGCCGCGGGCCATGGCCCCAATGGAACCCATGCCGCGATAGGCCTTGTAGCTGCGGCCCTGATAGAGGAAGACCTCGCCGGGGCTTTCATCGGTGCCGGCAAACAGCGAACCGAGCATGGCTACATCTGCGCCTGCGGCGATGGCCTTGGCCATGTCGCCTGAATACTTGATGCCGCCATCGCCAATGACCGGACGACCCGAGCCTTTGGCTTCAGCGGCACATTCCATGATGGCGGAAAGCTGCGGCACGCCGACACCCGCAACGATACGTGTGGTGCAGATGGAGCCCGGTCCGATGCCGACCTTGATGGCGTCAGCGCCAGCCTCAATCAGAGCACGGGTGGCTTCAGCGGTCGCAACGTTACCCGCAATCACCTGGGTGTAATTGCTGTGCTGCTTGATGCGGCGAACTGAATCCAGCACGCCGGATGAGTGGCCGTGGGCGGTATCCACCACCACAACGTCGGCGCCGGCAGCAATAAGCGCCTCAGTCCGCTCAAACCCATTGTCCCCCACAGAGGTGGCGGCACCGACCCGCAGGCGGCCCTGTTCATCCTTGCAGGAATTGGGATGGAGCTTGGCCTTCTCCATATCCTTGACGGTGATCAATCCAGTGCAGCAGTAGTTTTCATCCACCACCACCAGCTTCTCGATACGATGCTGATGCAGCAGGCGCTTGGCTTCGTCCTGACCGACATTTTCGCGCACGGTGATGACTTCCTTGGTCATCAGCTCGTGGACGGGTTGTTCCGCGCTGCTTGCAAAGCGTACGTCGCGGTTGGTGACGATGCCGACAAGCTTGTGGTTGGCCTCGACAACCGGAATGCCCGAAATGCGGTGCTGCTCCATGAGGGTCAGCGCGTCATCAAGGGTTGCTTCCGGGGCGATGGTTACCGGGTTGACGACCATGCCGCTTTCGAACTTTTTCACCTGACGGACCTGCTCGGCCTGCTCGTCCGGTGTCATGTTGCGGTGGAGAATGCCGAGACCACCGGCCTGTGCCATGGCGATGGCCAGCGGCGCTTCCGTTACGGTGTCCATCGCGGACGAAATGATGGGAATGCCAAGCTCAATATCGGCGGTGAGCCTGGTTCTTGTGTCGACGTCTCCGGGAAGTACGTCTGACGCAGCCGGGCGCAGCAACACATCATCGAATGTGAGGGCCTCGGGGATATTTCCATTCTGGATTTGCAAGCCAACCTCCGCTTCTGCGTGCTGGAGCTGCCGGGGTGGCAGGTGAGACGCAGCTTTTCGTCGTTGGCGGGGGTAAATACCATGATGCTGGCCCACGGCAAACCGTTTTGCGCCGCACAAACGCAAACTTGCCATGCATTGACGGCCAAACGCCCGTGATGAGCGCGTCCGGTGACAGTTTTAGCTGTCTGCCGCGTCCGCAGCGCCTTCCGATGCAGCCTTCCTGCCCCGAAAACCGGTCGCAAGGACATACATCTCGGCCGAATCGGACCGGCTGGCTTTCGGTTTGACGTGGCGGACGACCTTGAAATTGGTCTTCAGCATGGTCATCAGGTCTTTTTCGGCCCCGCCCTGAAGTACTTTTGCCAGGAAACTGCCTCCGGGCTTGAGGACCTCCATGGCGAAATCGAGAGCCAGCTCGCATAGGCTCATGATGCGCAGATGGTCGGTCGGCTTGTGACCGGTGGCTGAAGCAGCCATATCCGACATGACCACGTCGGCCGGCCCGCCCATCAGGCGTTTGAGTTCGTCCGGCGCCTCATCATCCATGAAATCCATTTCGATGAGCGTTGCGCCTGGAATTGGTTCGACAGGCAGGAGGTCGATACCGACAACCTCGCCTCCCCGATTGTTGGCCGCCCCGCACCGCTTGACGGCAATCTGCGTCCAGCCACCGGGTGCTGCACCAAGATCAACAACCCGCATGCCGGGTTTCAGAATGTGATGCTTGTCGTCAATTTCGATCAGCTTGTAAGCCGCGCGGCTGCGATACCCGTCCCGGCGGGCAGCCGCCACATAGGGGTCATTGAGCTGCCTTTGCAGCCAGAGTGTGGACGAGTTCTTGCGCCCGCGGGCGGTCTTGACCCGCTGTTTCAGTTCACGCGTGGACGAGGCACTACCCGACCCGCCACCGGCTTTTCTTCGCTTACTCATAATGACCTTGATACTACCGGTTTGCCGTCGGTTGGGATTGAGGTGTCTGCTGGCCGTGCTTTTTGCGTCCCCGCCCGCCCCTGCGGCGTCGGCGCTTGCGCTTCTGGTTGCGGCGCTCCTCGCGCATGAGCGTGATGAGAATGCCCTCGCGCAGCCCCCTGTCTGCCACCCGCAGGCGCTTGCAGGGCCAGGAGGTCTGAATGGCCTCGAGGATGGCGCACCCTGCCAATACCAGATCAGCCCGCTCCTTGCCGATGCAGGGGACGCTGGCGCGCTCGTGAAAGTTCATGATGCTCAGCCCATCCGTGACCGCCGTCACATCAGCAAAGTCGACCCAGATGCCGTCGACCTTCGAGCGGTCGTAGCGCTTCAGGCCCAGGTGAATACCGGCAATGGTGGTGACGGTGCCGGACGTTCCCAACAGATGGATGTCGCCGGCCTCAACGGCATCCGAGATTTGGGCATCAAGTTCGTCGGACCAGGGACGGTCGTCCAGCAGGGCCTTCACTTCCGCGACCATGGCTTCATAGCCGGTGCGGTTCACCGTGCGCCCGTCATACCGGTCCGCCAGTGTGACAACGCCCACCGGAAGCGATGCCCAGGCCAGAAGGTCAGGCTCGTTGGCCGGCGATGTGTCCGCAAGGTCAAGCCAGACCAGTTCGGTCGACCCACCCCCGATGTCAAAAACAAGTGCGCGTTTTGCCTTCCGGTCCAGCAGCGGGGCGCAGCCCAATACCGCAAGCCGGGCTTCGTCTTCAGGACTGAGGACTTCCAGCTCGAGGCCGGTTTCCCTGGCAACACGCTGCATGAACACATCCGCATTATCCGCGTGGCGACAGGCCTGAGTGGTGACAACGCGGGCCTTCACTACATTACGGCGGCGCATCTTTGACGCACAGATTCGCAATGCCGCGATGGTGCGATCCATCGCTTCATCGGTGAGCATGTTGTGGGTCCCAAGGCCCTCGCCCAGCCGCACGATCCGCGAAAACGCATCGACGACTTCAAAGCCGGACTTTGTCGGTTTGGCAATGAGGAGCCGGCAGTTGTTCGTGCCAAGATCAATCGCGGCGTAGCACCGCTGCTGTGCCGACCGGTTCTTGCCACGGCGCCGGTTTTTCTCGGTCGCGTGACGGGCAGAATCCTGTCGGCGCGATTTTCCCCGCTTCTGCTCGGTCGCCTTGTTGTTGTGCTGTGAGGATGGATTGGCGCCGGGGGCGGTTTGCTGAGCAGATGCCGATCCCTGAGGAAGACGTGCGTCGGCTGGCACTTCGCCGTCCGGCAAAGAGTGCTGCTTTTCCACACGTGTGGCGCCAGGCACTCCGGCGTCAATCCGGGCTGATGGCCCGGCGTCGCCAGGGGAAGCCGGGGCCACCCGCACGGTATCGTGCGAGTCGTCCACCCGTCCCACTCCTCGCGCTGCCACGCACCAAAAAGCCGGATGCAGCGCGGTTTTATGTTGAACTTGGGGAAAGCCTAGCACTGCCCGTCGCCGTAACGCCAGTACCCGGACAAACTGGGCGGTAGAAGACGCCTAATCGGCCATCATCGAGTCGATTTCATTCTGGGTAAGCGGACCATTGCCCCTGCGGTCTCCGCCGTCAAAAGACGATTTGCGATGCCGCCGGTCCGGGCCGACAAACCCCTCCGCCACCACGAAATTACGCGGGGCAAAGATCGATGACTCGATCTTCCGGCGCAGCTCGGTGGCCGAGAATGGCTTGGTTACATAGACGTTGGACCCGTTGTCGCGGGCGAGCTCGACGGATTCGCGCGACGGCAGCGCCGCCATGCATACAATGCCCGCCTCCGGCGACTGACAGCCTGTATCGCGGCGAATGTATTTCAGAACACGCGGTCCGACGCCTTCTTCCGGGCGCCAGTCAATGAGAACGCAATCCGCCGGCGCAAAGGCCAGCCGGGCAATTGCCGTCTGCTCATCCGCGAAAATGTCCAGGCTGCGGGGCTCAAACGATTTCACGAGCTGCGTGAGAATGGAGCGCAGGTAGGATGACTCTTCGATCATCACCAGATGGGACTTTGACAGATCCCGTTTCGTATGTGCCGACATATCCGACATCGGCGCCCTCCTGCCCAATCATTTGCGGGCACACACATCTACAGAGTGGCCCAATTTCCGCGGGTATTCTCGTCCATACGGGGTAAAGGCGAGATTAAGCTTTTGGTGAGAGTGTCTTAACGACGCGAAACAAGCGGAAAAGCCACGAAAGAGGTTTGACAGATGCCAAGCCTTCACGCTAAACCGCCGCTTCCTCGTTGGGGGATCGTCTAATGGTAGGACAGCGGACTCTGACTCCGCCAGTCTAGGTTCGAATCCTAGTCCCCCAGCCAACCTTCCTGAAATTGCGGTCTGGATTCGCCCACCTGCCGAAGCAGGTCAGGCTGCTTTGGCCTGCACGCCTTCGAGCTCTGCAAGAAGTGCTGACCATGCGTCTTCCATCTGTGGTGTCCAGGCGTCCGCCAGCAAATCCCGGAACGTGTCCCGGATTGTCGCGAAGAAGCTTACGAAGAGTTCTGCTTCGACGCCGTACTCCTCATGTCGCTGGCATTCAGACGGGATGACGCTACCACACAGGATGCCTTCACCGGCGATGTCAAAAATGCAGTCGAAACACTGTTGCAACATCGACCCGCGCACACCGCCATCGGAATCCATGAAGAACATCTCTTCGAGGTCAGGCCGGGCCTTGAAAAGCCGCTCATAGACCATCGGGGCTGGGTCGCCGACTTTCTCTACGACCAGTTCAAGGGTCTGCGTGATGATATCGGCGTTGGTCATGGTCGGTTCCTCGTTGCTTTCATCCCGGCCCAGCTTCCGGACATGCTGATACCTGCCCCTGTGAAGCAGGAACACTGTGCCGAAAGCACCGGGACAATGAAAGTCTTGATGTGCCGAGGACAAAACCTGCTCGACGGGCAGTTAGCTACCTTCTTGTTCCGTTTGCGCTTTTCTGACGTCAAGCACCCAGAACAAGGACGGCCTTGCCGAGACCCACATCACCGAACAACCAGAAGACCGAAGCAGTGGCGACGTCTCACTCGATAGATCACGCTGCCAGACGGGCTTCCGCGCGAAGATACCGTGTGTAGTCGGCAAGCAGCTCAGCCACTTCTCCAGTTCCGAAAATGATCTTGTCGGGACGCGCCAACAATGCCGGCGCGCCAGAGAGCTGTTCTGCGAGGAATCCCTTCTCGTCAGCCAGCGCGCCCTCTCCGGACAGCCATGCAACGTGGAGACCCGGTATGCCGGAGGCGTCAGGTGCATCTTCCTTCGACTTAACGACGAGGATTGGCTGATAGACAGCGACCGCATCCAACCCTGCATCCTTGTTCAGTGGAAGCCCGGCGTTGGGTGTGTCCTTGCCGCCTGACGCGACGGGAGGAAAGGGCGGCATCTGATTGATGCGGTCTTCGCGATTTCCTACGCACATCTCCTTGTCGCGGGCGGCTGCCTGCTCAATGTCGTGGGTGCAAACGACCTGTCCCATCGCGATTGCCGTTTCTGTGATGAACCTGATTTGTGGTTCACGTTCAGGCTGGACAGTATCCAGCAGCGCCTCGGGCGCATCGCCGGCGAGGACGGCATCCAGTTTCCAGGCTAGGTTTGCGGCGTCCCGCACGCCGGAACACAGGCCCTGCCCCAGGAACGGCGGCATCTGATGGGCGGCGTCACCTGCAAGAAGGACCCGACCGTCCCGCCATTTTTCAGCGAACACACCGTGGAAGGTGTAGACTGCGCATCGTTCAACCTCGATCTGCGCCATGGATACCCCATCCGGCAATTGCGGCGCGATGAGGCTCTCAAGCATCTGCGGTGTCGTCATGTCCGTGCCCACTTCGTGCGGCAGCAACATGAATTCCCACCGGTGTCGTCCATTGCCGATGGGTATTGAGGTAACGGGCCGGCGCGGGTCGCAGATCTGGCGGCTGGCTTCGTGGAGAATGTCCGTTCCGTCAGCCAGCAGGACATCCACCACAATCCATGGCTCGTTGAATCCAAGATCATCCATACCGATGCCAGCCTGACGCCGCACGGGAGAACGACCGCCATCGCACCCGACCAGATACTTTGTCTCGATCGCTGTGGCAGGGTCATCTGACAAGGTGACCTTTACATGGTCACTCGGTGAATCATCGTATGACACAAACTCCACGCCAAGGCGGACATCTACGCTTGGGTAACGTGCCACATCAGCACGGATTGCTCTTTCAAGGGTCGGCTGGTGGAAGATATTGCTCCAGGGATATCCCGTGGGTGCCGGCTCCCTGGAGGGTGCGAACCCCATCAGCAGGTCGCCGTCGGCCGTTTCAAAATCATAGGTCGTTGTCGGGCGACTGATCTCCATCACGGCCTTGTCTGCGTTAACAAGACTGATAAGGCGGAACACTTCATGGTCGAGGTGCACGGCGCGGGGCATCGGATAGACTTCCATATCCCGTTCCACCACAAGGACCTTCCGGCCCTTGGCTCCCAGAAGAGCTGCGAGCATTGCCCCGACCGGCCCATAGCCGATGATGGTCACGTCATACATGGTAGCCCCCCTAAGCGATGATGGTGGTTGTGTCTTCGGCCACCAGAGTGTTGGTGATCGACCCGAGTTTGCTGATTTCGATGGTGACCTTGTCACCGACCTTCATGAACTGGGGCGGCTGCATGGCGATGCCGACGCCACCGGGTGTGCCGGTGAAGATGATGTCGCCGGGCTCCAGGGTCATGACCTGGGTCAGTTCGGCAATCTGATCGAAGCAGTCAAAGATCAGATGCTGGGTGTTTGAGCTTTGTTTCTCTTCACCGTTGACGAGGCATTTGATGTCCAGATCGTGGGGATCACCAACTTCGTCTGAAGTTGTGATCCACGGGCCGATGGGGCCATGGGTGTCAAAGCTCTTGCCGATGGTGAACTGCGGCGAGTGGAACTGCCAGTCACGCACGGAGATGTCATTGCCGCAGCAATAGCCCGCGATAATTTCGTGGGCCCGGTCGCGCGGCACATTGCGTGCGCGCTTGCCGATGACCATTACGAGTTCGGCTTCCCAGTCGACCATGTCCGACACGGCAGGCTTGAGAACATCAGCCCCCTCGCCAACGCAGCCTGTGGGTGACTTGGTGAACCATATCTGGTTTTCCGGGGTGTCGAGGCCCGACTCCTTCACGTGGTCGCCATAGTTGAGGCCGATTGCCATGACCTTGCCGGGCTTCATGACGGGTGCTTCAAGGGTCACCTCGGCAAGTGCAATCTGGGACCCGGAAGCCTTTTCGGCCGCTGCCATGGCGGCATCCCCTGCCGCGAGAAAGGCGATCATCTCGGTGGGGAGGGATGGGTCGGCTGCTGCAAGATCAACAATGCTGTCGCCGTTGACCTTGCCGATGCGTGTTGTGCCGCCATGGGTGAATGTTGCGAGCTTCATGCTGCGTTTCCTCTGTTTTTCTGGTGTTGATGTTGGCGGCGTCTAGGAGCCCAGCGTCGCGGGAGGATTGGGGCCCCACTGCACGCTGAGCAGCGTATCTATGCCCTGCACTTCAGGTGGCGTGTCGCTTGTGAAGAGGTCACCGTCGGTCCAGTGCTCAACCGTGTGCCCCCAGGGATCACGCCAGTAGTCGAACACCTGGCTGCCGAGAATGTGGCGGCCGACGCCCCATTCATGGGTGTAGCCCTTGGCCACCAGATGACTGTTGCCGGCCATCAGATCGTCCACGTTGGCAACTTCGAAGGCCGCGTGGTTGAAGCCTGCCTCACCGGTTCCAAGCAGAAACAGCGTGTGATGGTCAGACGGCACGTCGCCCCGGTCACAGCGCAGGAAGGCGCCGATTGACAGGTCTTTTTCGAGTTCAATCTCGTCGGAGGTGATCAGCCCGAAACGTTCCTTGTACCAGGCCTCACTCTGCCGAAAGTCCACGACATTGAGCACGCAGTGTCCAAGGCGCATGACCTGGGCGGGCCCTTCACCGGAGCGAAGTGTCAGATCGACCCGCGGCTGGTCTGTCGCGCAATTGCTCTGGGTGGCGCGCTTTAGATCGAGTGTCCCGACACTCTCACGACCGGCTACGACTTCAACCTTGTGCCCATTGGGATCAACGAAGCGTACCCGCTTGCCGCCACCAGGTTCTGTGATGTCCTCAACAGCGGACGCACCTTCCATCCCAGCAAGCACTTCCAGGTCAGAAACGCTTTCCGCCAGAAAGGCGATGCCGGCGAACCCTGCCTCACCCTTGTGGGTCACATGGATGAAAGGCTCATCACCGGCACCCCGCATGTACAGGGTGTCATCCGTTCTTTGCGCCCGCACGAGGCCGAAGTCGGCGAGGAATGTCTCCATCTGATCAAGATCAGGCGCCTGAAACCGGACGAAAGCTACGTCTGTGACTCGAATGCCCATTTGTGTCTCCACCAAAACTTGTTGTTTGACGAACTTAGTGATATAAATTTCGTTATTCAACAAGTTTTTGGAGTCAGACACGTGTCACTGAGGGTTGTTGCGGAAGACAAGGTATCCAGCACCCGGCGCAGAGCGCCGCAGAAACGCGCTGAAGAAACCCGCGAGGCATTGCTGGTGGCAGGCACTGATCTCTTCTCTTCGCTCGGCTTTGAGGGCGTTTCCGTTCGGACGATTGAAAGCCATGCAGGCGTTCAGCGCGGCTTGGTTGCGTATCACTTTGAAACCAAGGAGACGTTCTGGAAGCAGGTGGTGGACCGCGTGTTCACCCGCCTCATCGAACGCAATGCACAGGTCATCGGCCTGATGGACCCGCTGCCTGTGCGGGAACGGCTGGCGCTATATGTGACCATGTTTGTGCGTTTCAGTGCCGAGGTGCCGCAGCTCAACCGACTCATGGTCCAGGAGGGCAAGGCCGCCTCCTGGCGGATGGATTACATCGCCGAAAAATACATCATGCCAATGCAGGCAGAGTCGGCAAAAGCGCTTGGCGTCGAACTGGATCCGCACGGTTATTACCTGTTGGTCGGCGCAGGCGCATTCGCCTTTTCAGTGGAGCATGAGTGTAAAAAAATCTTCGGGATCGATCCGATGTCGGATGAATTCGTGAGTGAACATGCAGCGCTGCTGGCCGAGATCATGACAAGCCGCCTTGATCCACCGACATCCTGAAAGACAAAACAAATGCCTTGGGGAGGGGACATCTTGAAAAGTATTTCACGCAGAACCGCACTGGTAGGCGCCGGTGCTCTGGCAGCCACCTACGGCGCCTATCGTGCTGTACGGCCTGGAAACGCTGGGCGGCCGCGCGTCGCGCTGGACACGCCGACCGGACGGCGCCCGAATATTCTGCTGATTCTCACAGACCAGGAACGCGCACGACACCTGATCCCGAACGAGGTTTCCCTTCCCCACCATGACCGCCTCATGGCGGGGAGCACCGTCTTCCGCAACGCCAGTACTGTGAGCAATCTATGCTCAATGGCGCGCGGGATCATCTATTCCGGACTCCACCCGCAGGGGAACGGCTTGTGGGAGAACACCCCCCTTCCCTATTCCGGTGGGTTTCGCAAAGACATCCCCACCCTGGGCACGATGATGCAGGATGCGGGCTACACGACCGGCTATTTCGGCAAGTGGCACCTTAGCCATTTTGGCGTTGACGACGCAGTCGGACGTGAGACGATCGCAGACACATTCGGGCAATTTGGATTTGAACATACGGATCAAGACCGCGAACGGGACGGTGCCCACCACGGCTGGAAGTATGACCCGCTGAGTGCGGCAAGTACGGCGCAGTTCATCGCCGACCAGAAGAGCGGCGACAAGCCATGGTTTGCCGCTGTGAATTTCGTCAACCCGCACGACATCATGTTCTTCAAGACGAGCGAGCATCAGCAACAAAGCCGTCTGAACGATTTTCCAGACGTCATTCTGCCGGCTCCTGAAGACCCCCTTTATGACAAAGACTGGGGCATTGACCTGCCGGAGACATTTGGCGATGCGACATTGGACGGCAAGCCGGATGCGCACCGTGAGATGCAGCGGGTGATGGCCCTCGCGCTGGGCGATATCCCGCTGGACAAGAGGGACTACTGGCGCGCGTACAACAACTACTACTTCAACTGTCTGGCTGATCTGGATCGCAATCTCGGCTCAGTGCTGGACGCACTGGACACAAGCGGCCAAGCAAACGACACGGTCGTTGTTTTTGTTTCAGACCACGGAGAAATGGCGGGTGTGCATGGATTGCGGGAGAAGGGTGGCAACATCTACCGTGAAAACCAGAACATACCGCTTTTCATCCGACATCCAGACATTAGCGGAGGCCGGGAGGTTCAGGCGCTTGCCTCGCAACTCGACATCGCCCCAACGCTCCTTTCGTTCGCGGGCATAAGCGAAGACACACGCCAGAATGCCTACCCGCTTCTTTCAGGACATGACCTGTCACCCGCCCTGACGGCCAGCGGCACTGACGTCGCTGCAGGACCAAGGAGCGGTGTGCTCATGCAGTGGACGAGCCTGATCCACATGTCAGAAAAAAGCGTTCGGAACTTTGCCGCGGTGCAGGAGGCCACCGGACCGTTCGCCAAGATGGGCGCAATGAATTTTGGCGAGTTCTTCGGCGGTTTCAAAAATCGCGGACATATGCGCGGAATTGCAGACGGCCGGTACAAGTTCGCCCGGTACTTCTCACCGTTCGAACACCATACGCCGACCACCCTCGCCGATCTGTCGGCTCGCAATGACATCGAACTGTATGACACGCTTCACGACCCGCTGGAAAAGACCAACCTCGCCAGTACCCCGGAGACACATGAGGCCATAATTCTGGCCTTGAACAGCCAGATGAACACCCTGATTGCCGATGAGATTGGTGTGGATGACGGCTCTTACCTGCCCGGACCAGGAACAATCTGGACTGCCTGACAAGATCGCTGGAACGCCATCATGACAATGCTTACCATCATTCTGACGGTCTTCGCCGTCCTGCTGATCTGGTTTCTCATTGAGAAGTCACGGCGCAGAACGCATCCGGTGACAGGCGGTTTGCAGGACCACATCACCCTACCGCATTCGGATGAGTTTGAACTCTATGCCAATGCTTTTTCCCACTGCTCACGCAAGACGCGGCTGGTGATGGCTGAAGCAGGTGTGCCTTACAAATACCATCCCATCGACCTGATCGAAACAGGCAAGTATGAGACCATCAGCGCGCATTATCTGAAGGTGAATCCGTCGGGACTTGTGCCGACGCTCGTGCACAATGGACACCCGATTTACGAGTCCGATGACATTCTTTCCTATGTCGCGGATCACGCAGCGCCGGGAACGGCATCTCTTGTGCCGGACGACCCCAAGACACGCGCAGAGATGGAAAGGTGGCTGGAGAGCGGCATCATCTCCAGTGATGATCCCATGGGCAACATGCCAACTCATGCCGGCAGCTGCATCCCGGGATTGACGCTTCCGATATTCGTCACGGCCATCCGGTTCATCCCATTAAGACGCATTCTGGTCGGCTTTCTTTTCCACCCCGATAAAAAGCGGCCGGCATTCTTTACTGCGTCACGGATCTTCGGGTTGCGGGCGATGCTTGGGCAAAAGCCGCTTCAAAACATGTTGCACAGCGCCCGGGACCACATGCACCGGCACCTTGCCGATCTGGCCGCGCAGTTGCGGCAGTCCGGGGGACCGTGGATCACCGGCAACCAGTACACGCTGGCGGACGTGACATGGTCATGCATCCTGCTGCGACTGGACGAAACGGGCTGGCTTGGGCACTGCCTCAAGGACGACACGCTCGAACCAATCAATGCGTATTATGACGCCCTGAAGGGCCGCGACAGCTGGAAGGCGGCCATTACGGATAAGACTCATCCGATTGTGGAGCAGGCTGAAATCAATCTGAAAGCTGCCATCAACTCCGACCCGGCCGTGGCAAAAGCGCTGTATGGCTGACGGCTAGATCAGCGGCTATTCGCCATCTGTCTTGCGGCATCGATAAATTCATCGACCGGTCCATAGAAGACATGCCTGAGCTTCTCAATGTCCTGATCTGACCAGCACCACCATTGCAGATCGAGTAGGGCTTCGATCTGTGCATCGGTGAACCGCCGGCGTATCTCGCGGGCCGGATTGCCGCCGACAATGGCGTAAGGTTCAACATCCTTTGTCACGACAGCGCCCGCCGCGACGATTGCCCCATCTGCAATCGTGACGCCGGACATGATGATGGCACGGGCACCAATCCACACATCGTTGCCGATAGTAATGCCGCCTTTGGTCACCGCGTCCTGATTTGGAAGGTGCGTATCCCAGATCAGTGTCTTGAAGGGATAGGTGCTGGGAAGATCAATGGGATGATCGGCCTTTGAGAAGAACAGGACATCGGGCCCGATAGAACAGAACGCGCCAACCGCCAACGGTGCATCCATGGAAGCCCCGGCCACCATGCGCCGCGCCAGTCCGTAAGAATGGCGGCCGATTGAGATTTCAGGTCCAAGATCGGGTTCGGGTTTGGTCAGCTTGCGGAACTTCCTGCGCAGTTGCGTGAAGATGCTCATGACTGCGCTCCATTGTCCGGCGGTACAGCAGGAAGGCCACGCAGGGCGGCAAATGTTCCGGCGCAGCGAGCCGCGTCGCGCCTCGCTTGAAAGTTACGAAAGACAATTGTATTCCCCAACGCCTTGATCGCATAGCGCAGCGTCTCGGCAACCGCCAGGCGGCGGGCGGCACCTGCCCCGTGATACTTGCGTTCAATGTGGATGCGCGACCAGGCGATGTGCCAGAATTTTTCACGGTAGTAAGCAGTATTCGGACGGACTGACCCGGAATTCAGATGCACCACCACGCTGTCCGGCACAATGATCAGGCTGTGACCGGCGCGGCGGATGCGCAGGCACATGTCGTCGTCTTCGAAGTAGAGAAAGACATCCGGATCGTAGAACCCGATCTCGCGCAGTACATTCATCCGTACGAGGTTTACGGCGCCTGAGACAAACTCGACACAGATATCTCCATCTGGTGGGAGCTCACCGTCACGCTTGCCGAATGCATGACGCCGCCAGAGCTCCACGTCATGGCTAGGCTCAATGTGACCGTCGCCTGCCTTGTGGACCGGACCGAACATAGCAGCGTCGGGATAGCGGTCTGCGGCATCAAGGAGTGCCTGAAGGGCCTGCTCGCTCAGCACGGAATCCGGGTTGGCCAGCAAGGCGAACTCCGTCCCAACTGCGGAAAGGCCGCGGCTGGCGGCACGGCCATAGCCCTGGCCAACGCTGTTCTTCAGTACCTGCGCGTCCGGGCGTTTGGCAGACACGATATCCAGCGTGTCATCAGATGAGGCATTATCCACCACGATAAGGGGAACAGTCGCAGGCAGGCTGTCGAGCAAGCCGCCGATGACAAGTCCACCATTGTGGGTAACGGTTACGACTGTCAGCCTTGTGTGCATACTGGGTCCGAATAGCCAATGAAGAGCTAGCTGGGATAGCTTACGGGCGTTCAGCACACAACCATAAGCTCCCGCTACGCAAACAACGAGGAAACGATCCATGGGTGATCTTGTACTGCGGTCCGACGACAAGGGCGTTGCAACTTTAACCATCAACCGGCCGGACAAGCTGAATGCGTTGAATGTGCCGGTGTTCGAGGAGCTTGAGGCTCATGTGGCTGACATCGAGGCGTCTCAGGACAGTGTGGGCTGTGTGGTGGTGCGGGGTGCCGGGCGCTGCTTTTCCGCGGGGCATGACCTTGGCGACATTGCGACGGGTGAAAAGCTACCCCGCCCGAACTATCAGCCACTGGTGATTGAGCGCCTGGCGAACCTGCCGCAACCGGTCATCAGCGCAGTGCACAGCCATTGCTATACCGGCGCGCTGGAGCTGGCTCTTGCGGGCGACATCATTCTCGCTAGCGAGAATGCCAAGTTTGCGGATACCCATGCCAAGTGGTCACTGACGCCGGTATGGGGGATGAGCCAGCGGCTGCCGCGCCGGGTCGGCAAGACCAAGGCTGCGGAAATGATGCTGACGGCACAGACCTATTCAGGACGTCAGGCGGAAACGATGGGGCTCGCCAATGTCTGCTATCCGGATGACGGGTTTTATGACGATGTCACCAAGTTCTGCGAGATGATGCTGGCCAACTCGTGGTTCTCTCTCCGGGCGCTCAAGAAGCTGCTGCGGGAGACAGATGGCCTTGATCTCTCTGCCGGCCTCGCGCACGAAATCTACAAGTCCGAAGGTGTTGGCCCGGACATGCAGGAACGGATCGCGGGCTTCGGCAAGAAATAGATCAGCCGGCCTTGCTCAGTTTGGGAGCGCTGTCGTGGCGGGCAGGCGTGTAATTTGCCTCACGCTTTTCCATCTGCGACATGACGGCTTCGATCTGGTTGGGGCTGCCGATGAGTGCGTCCTGCTCGATCGACTCAATCACCAGTCCCTCTTCCTCGCCGGCATAGACGGCAGCATTGAGAAGGCGCTTGGAGGCCTCGATCGCTGACGGGCTCTTTGAAGCGATTTCGCGGGCGGTTGTGAGTGCAGCGGCAAGCGGGTCTGCTTCAACGCGGGTGGCAAAACCGTATTCGAGCGCCTCCTCGCCGGAGAAGATGCGGCCCGTATAGGTCAGCTCCCGGACGATATCCTCACGCGCCAGATGCCGCATGATCTGTGTTCCGGCCATGTCGGGCACCAAGCCCCAGCGGATTTCCATGATGGAGAGCTTGGTGTCGGGTGCCACGTAGCGCATGTCAGCGCCGAGAATCACCTGGAAGCCACCGCCGAACGCGACCCCGTGAACGGCAGCGATCACCGGAACCGGCAGTTCCCGCCAGACGTGGACGGCAAATTGCGGGCGGTTGGAGATACCGTGGGTGCGCTGCTCTAAGCGACCACCGCCTTTGGTCGGCGCTGCATCTTCCTGCTTGGCTTCGGCCATCTTGCCGAAATTGCCCATGTCGAGACCGGCACAAAAGGCCCGGCCTTCGCCGGAGATGACGACGCAGCGTACATCCGGGTTGGCAGCCAGGTCCTGGCCGGTCGTGATGAGCGCTTCGAACATGGCGTCATCAAGGGCATTCATCTTGTCAGCACGGGTCAGGCGGACATCAGCCACGCCGCCTTCTATGGATACCGAAATACGTTCGCTCATCTCGAAGTGCTCCTGCTGACAAAACAAAACCGGCGGCAGGTTGCCCCGCCGCCGGTGAGTACCGTTCTAGTTCATGCGCTCGACAATGATGGCCGGGGCCATGCCGCCTGCGGCGCACATGGTTACAAGGCCATACTTCTTGTCCTGGCGCTCAAGCTCATCAACCATGGTGCCGATGAGGATGGAGCCGGTGGCGCCGATCGGGTGACCCAGCGCCATGGCACCGCCATTGACGTTGACCTTGTCACGGTCGAGGTCGAGATCGCGAATGAACTTTTCAGCCACGACCGAGAAGGCTTCGTTGATTTCGAAGAGATCAATGTCTTCCTTCTTGAGGCCCGCCTTCTGGAGAACCTTCTTGGCTGCTGGCACCGGTGCATTGAGCATCAGTGTCGGGCTGTCACCCATGTTGGCCATGGCAACCACACGGGCGCGCGGCTTGAGGCTGTTCTTCTTGGCGTAGTCAGGTGAGGCCAGCAGAACAGCAGCGGCACCATCCACAACGCCGGACGAGTTGCCAGCGTGGTGCACGTGGTTGATTTCGAGGTCGGGGTAGACCTGCTGAACCAGCTTGCGGAATGTCGTGCCCTTCTCGTCCAGCTCATAGTCGGCAATGCCGGCAAATGATGCTTTCAGTTCGGCAAGACCTTCACGGGTGGTCTGCGGGCGCGGAAACTCTTCATGGTCGAGGGCAACGGTGCCATCCATTTTGAGAACGGGAATGAGCGCCTTGTCGAAGTGGCCGTTCTTGATGGCGTTGTCGGCGCGCTGCTGGCTGACGAGTGCGAGATCGTCAACAGCTTCGCGGGTAATGCCTTCAAGGGTTGCGATCGCGTCTGCGCAGACACCCTGGTGCGGCTGCGGGTGCATGTCGCGCAGGTGCTCATTGCCGCTGTCGAGGAACGGCGTCATGGACTCGTGACCCGGCTGGCCGTTGAGGGACATCATTTCGGTGCCACCTGCGATGACCAGATCTTCCATGCCGGACATGATGTTGGCAGCGGCGATGTTCACCGTGGTGATGCCGGAGCCGCAGAAGCGGTCGAGCGTCATGCCCGAAGAACGCACGTCATAGCCTGCGTCGAGCGCTGCCATGCGGCCAAGGTCACCGGCCTGCTTGCCGCGCTGGGACGACGTGCCCCAGATGATGTCGTCGACTTCTTCTGTCTTCAGGCTGTTGCGCTCGGCGATGGCCTTGAGAACGGTTGATCCGAGATGTTGCGGATGCAGCTCCCACAGGGCGCCCTTACCTGCCTTGCCGATGCCGCGTGGCGTGCGGCAGGCATCGATGATCCATGCTTCGCTCATTTCCTGGTCCTCATATTATGTGGTCGTTCTGTCGGATTTGTATGTGGGGCTGGTGTACCGGACGCAAAAGAGGGATGCGAGTCACTTCGCATCCCTCTTTCACTTGACGTAGCGTCATCCGAGCGTTTTGCCGGATGATTTTTTCTAGCCTTCGACTTTGAACGTCAGGCCTGCATTTGCAACAAGACGGTCCACCAGCTTCATGCCCATGGCAGGTGCTGATGTGTAGAACCCACCTGCTTTCGCAACATCATCCTTCGCGAGACAAACAGCGGCCTCGGCAATGATCTTTGACGTGGAGCCATAGCCCGGATCGCGGTCGCCGGTCACGCCGACCTTGATCGTCTTGCCGTCCTTGGCTTCGCCAATGATCAGCACGTCATACATGCCTTCTTCGCGTTCCTTCTTAGACGGACCTTCGCCGGGCTTGGGGGCGTCATCGCTCATCATGGAGGTATCGCCTGCAATCATCTTGGCGACGGCTTCACCCTGCTCGCCGGGACCGGCCATCATCATTTCGTCGTAGACGAAATCTTCGCCGTAAGCATGACCGAGCAGCATGTTGGAGCGGTGAACATTGCGGGTGTTGATCGGCGCCATGACGAAGGGTGCGACCCACATGCCCAGATCATCCTCATGCACGGGCTTGTCGCCTGCAGGCTGATCCGGCCCCTGGAACCCTTCGGTCAGTGCAAACGGATTTGTGAGCACTTCGATCACCTTGGGGTCCGACCCGACGCTTGCCATGGTGGCGCGGAAGCTCGCCACGGTGCCGCCTGAGAAAGTGCCCTTCATTTCACGCACACGTGTTTTCACGCGGGGAACGACACCGCCAAGCTGCTTCTTGGCATTTTCCTGCAGAAAGTAGACGCCCAGGTCGAAGGGAATCGAGTCAAAGCCACAGGACAGAACAATACGCGCGCCGGACTTCTTGGCGGCCTCACCATGCTCGTTGATCATGGCGTGCATCCAGTTCACTTCACCGCACAGATCAACATAGTCGGTGCCTGCGGCAACGCAGGCCGCAACAACATCACTGCCGTAAAGCTGGTAAGGGCCCACGGTTGTCAGCACGACGCTGGTGCGCTCCGCCATCGCCTTCAAAGAGGCCGGATCAGAGGCATCCGCCACGACGAAAGGTACATCGGCGGGGATACCCATCTCGTCGCGCACGGATTTCAGCTTATCTTCGCTGCGGCCAGCCATCGCCCACTTTACGTCACCGCCAACGCCATACTGATTGTTAAGATACTCAGCGACCAGCCGGCCGGTGAAACCCGTTGCGCCATATACGACAACGTCAAATTCCCTGTTTTTGCCCATACTCTTAAATGTCCTTTATGGCGTGCGCAGTTGTTTTCAAATGATGTGACCGGCCTGCACGCATCCCGGTCGTGATTGCTACAGCATCTACGTGTTCGGCTCAGGACTGGTTTTCGGCGAGTTCAGGAACCCGCTTCACCATCATGCGTTCGAGGGCGTGGATGCGTTCGTTTTCTGGAAGTTCCATGGCCTGCCCAATCCTCAAGAGCAGGTCGGCTTCCAGTTCGTGTAACTCGCCGTCGGCATAGGCGATATCCCAAAGATGCTCCATGACCTTGGAGCGCTCCTCAAGACCTGCCTTTTCCTTGATCGTCTTCGTGAAGAGCCAGTTTGTGTAGGCCTCCTCGTGGCGCGCCTCAGCGGTATTGAGCAGTTCACTGGCCTGTTCGAGAGACATGCCGAACTCGCGCTGCATGATGGAACAGATGCGGTCCGTCTCACTGCCTGAGTAATCCGTGTCCAGACGAGCTACTTCAACCATCAGGACGGCGGCGGCAACCTGCGTCCGGTCAAGGCCATCAAGCGCCGCATCGGTTGACGCGCCGGACTTTCGTGCCTCGGCGAGCTTTGAGAAAAGCCCGGCCAGCGATGACTTTTCGCCCTCAGGTTTGCCGGGTCGTGCGGCAAAGAGTGATTTGATCATGTAACGCCTCCCCAGCGTTTCGATGTTGTGGGGCAGAATAGACTGCCGGGCATCTGCGTAAAGCAGTCTTTTTGCCTGTTTCCCCAACAGTTATTGCGGATCAGCGCCCCTGCTGCCATCCTAACGCGCTGAGGCTGATGCTCCAATCACAACTCCTGCCTGACTGATCCGGGCCGGGATGAAAATCGGGGCATCTACTGGGATTTTGAAGACCGTTACCCGCCATCCAAGAGCGGCATATCTGTCTTCACGGGGGATATATGATTCAGGCTATCGAAGACTTCCTGTTCAGGTCGCGCCGTCTGGTGCTCATCCTGATGGCGATCCTAACCATTGTGACGGGCTACTTCGCGGTAGCCGGGTTCAAGATGGAAGCGGGCTTCCTCAAGCAGGTGCCGCTGGAGCACCCCTATGTCCAAACATACTTCGAGTATCAGCAGGACCTTCCCGGCGCGAATCTGGTTGTCATCGGGCTGCGCAGCAAAACCGGCGACATGTGGAATGTGGATTTCTTCCGCAAGCTATATCAGATCACTGAAGAAGCCCGGTACATTCCCGGCGTGGACCGCGCGCGTCTGATTTCACTTTGGACGCCCAACACGCAGATTCTGGAAATCCACGAGGAAGGCTTTGACCTTGTGGATGTGGTGCCGGGCAATGTGACCGCCGACACCATGACCCAAGCTGATGTCGACGCAATTCGCGAACGCGTTCTGACAAGCGACCTCTATGGAGACCTTGTCGCCCTCGACGAAACGGCATCGATCATTCTGCTTCAGCTGCAGGAAGCCGGCGCAGGCGAAGGCGACATTTCCAGCACCGCCAATCTTGCGCTTGAAGTCGCGGATATCATGGAGCAGAAAATCCGTGCACCGTTTACCGATGAACAGACGGATGTGCTGATTATCGGATTTCCAAAGTTCATCGGCGACATTGCCGAAGGAGCCACAATTGCCGTCGGCTTTTTCGGTGTTGCCTTCGTGCTTACCGGTATTGCCGTCTTCATGTATGTGCGTTCCTTCACACTGGCGGCGCTTGCCATCGGCTCTTCGCTGGTGTCCGTCGTCTGGCAGTTTGGCGTGCTGGGCATGATCGGCTTTGCGTTGGACCCACTCGCCATTCTGGTACCGTTCCTTGTCTATGCCATTGGCGTGAGCCACGGCATGCAACAGGTCAATCTGATCGCGACCCAGATTGCCAAGGGCACGGACGGAATGGGCGCCGCACGCGCGACCTTCCGGCGGCTTCTGGTGCCCGGCTCAATGGCTCTGATGACAGACCTTGTGGGCTTTGTGACGCTGTACCTCATCCCGGTGGGCGTCGTGCGTGACATCGCCATCGTCGCCACCATCGGCGTGGCGCTCAAAATCATTACCAACCTGATCATGCTGCCGCTGATCGCGTCCTATATCCCGCGCGATGACAAGCAGGTGCGGCTCTTCATCCGGGCGCGGGCTCAGCGCGAACGGATCATGAGCTTTATTGCGCGCATTGCGCAGCCACGGCCCGCAGCCATCGTCACCGCAATGATGTTTGTCGCCATTGGGCTTGCCTACATGGTCAGCCGTGAACGACATGTGGGCGACATCACACCAGGCGCATCCGAATTGCGCGAAAACTCCAAATACAATCAGGACACCGCCTATATCGCGTCTGCTCTCAGTGTGCCGACGGATGTGCTGATCATCATCCTTGAGACCCAGCCCGATGGCTGCATTGATCCTGCCGCGATGAACTATGCGGACAGGTTCTCATTGTATATGGCCGGCACCCCGGGCGTGGTCTCTGTGAACTCCCTGCCCTTTGCGGCACGCTACTTCCAGTCCATCGGTGCGGAGGGCAACCTCAAATGGCGCGAGTTGCCGCCGACCACCCAGCAGCTGATTGGCGCGACGGCTCCGGTCCCGACAACGACCGGTTTGCTGAATGACAGGTGCACGATCCTGCCGGTGATTGCCTTTCTGGAGGACCACAAGGCGACGACCATCGAAACGGTGGTGGCAGCGGTGGAAGCCTATGAGGAGCTGAACCCGAGCGAGATCGTCAACATACGACTTGGCATGGGTGGTGTCGGCATTATCGCAGCGACCAATGAGGTGATTGAGGAAAGCGAAGCGCCGCTCATCCTGTATGTGTTTGCGACAATCATTGTGCTGGTCTTCCTCGCCTACTGGGACTGGCGTGCGGTCATCTGCTGCTGCCTGCCACTGCTGCTGGCAACATTCCTTGGCTATGTCTTCATGATCGCGCTTGGCATCGGCCTCAAGGTAACGACCCTGCCGGTGCTGGTTCTGGGGACCGGTATCGGTGTGGACTATGCGTTCTATCTGTATAGCCAGATCAAGTACTACCAACGAGAAGGGCTTGGCATTGCCGACGCCTATGAAGGCGCGCTCCTGTCCACCGGCATGGCCGTTGTTTATACGGCAATCATGCTGGCCATAGGCGTGGCGACCTGGATACTGTCTCCGCTGAAATTCCAGGCGGATATGGGTGCTTTGCTGGCGTTTATGTTCCTCATGAACATGGTTGCCGCCATCATCGGGCTTCCGGCGTTTGCTGCTGTATTGGAGCGGCTGGCCCCGCCCAAACGGGCAGAAAACGCTTTCGCATAAGGGGCAGACAGTCGAGAAAGAACTGGAGGGTTGCTTTAGGGCGACCTTAACCAGTTTGTGCGACGTCTAACCAATATGCCTTTTGCATGTGAACCTGGGTTATGGCCAATCTCTCGACTGTCAGCCGGACAGAACTGGAGGCAATGGGGAAAAAGGAATTCCTTCTGTCACTTCAGACAATGTCCCCGGAAGCGGTAAAACGCTTCAAGAGCATGCGCAAGCTGCCTGACGATCTTGCGCATGAACTCGAAGGCTATCTGGTCAAAATTCAACAGGTACAGACGAAGGGCCCGACCGCGAGCAAGGCTTCAAAAAAGGTACAGAAAAAGGCACCCGCTAAAGTGTCCAAGCCAAAGCCGGCCAAGAAACAGGTCGCCGCTGCAGATGACAACTACGTTCCGTTCCCTGACCGGTTCAAAGCCTGGTGGAACGGTACAGACCTGCCAAAAGGCAAAGACGGCTCGATCCAACAGCAGGCAAAAACATCCAGGCCGGGCGCCCACGAACCTGCCCCTTCAGATACGTTGCCGGAAGAACCCGTGGACTGGCCCGACAAAATCCGTGAACGGGTGTGGGGTGAGGACTTCGCCCTGCCGGGTCGTGGAAGCGTTATCATGAGCATGTCGAAAGCCGCAGACCTGCAGCCGAATGATGTGGTCGCGGACATTCTTCCAGGATGCACAGGTCCCGCCAAAGCGCTCGCGGCTGCGCGCGGCATGCCGGTCACCGTTCTCCTGCAACAGGAACAGCTCGACAAGCTGACGCTCCAAAAGCAGAAGATGGAGAGAGAGCTTGCCGGCAAGGACACCGACGATACCGGCCCGCAGATCGATATGGCGCTGCTGGATCTGGGTGCACCGGACTTTGGCATTCGCACTTTCGACAAACTGCTGTGCCGCGAAGTCATGTGCTTCATTCCGGAGCGCGCGGAGTTTCTCAGCAAAGCAGCTGCCGGCCTTCGCGGCGGCGGGCGTTTTGTTTTCTACGATGTCATGGAGATGGGGGACGGCCCTGAGCCGGATGAAGTCGTGGCCTGGCGCGAAGCCGAGCCCTTTCCGCCAAATCTGTGGACGGTGAGCGAGTACACCAAACATCTCTTCGATGCGCGGCTCGAGACCAAGTCGACCTCCAACATGTCGAAATCTTACATTTCGCTGGTCGAAGCGGACTGGCGGCGTGTCATGGATGGCCTTGCGACTGACCCGCTTCCACGCGACGGTGTGGATGCTCTCATGGCGGAGGGACGTATCTGGCAGTCGCGATTAGCGGCCCTGAGAACCGGCCGGATCGGCCTGGTACGCTTCATTACGACCCTGCGCACCATCCGGAGCCTGAGCGGTCCGGCCTAGGGCAGCTCCGGATTCTGCTATTTGCGCTATTGGGCCGAAGAGCGGTTCTCCCTGTGCTGAAGACCTTCCCAGACGGCCAAAATCACGCCAGCCATGCAATCCAGTTGCAGGTGCAGTGCGTAAAGCCCCTTGCAGACCGGTATATATCAAACCTATATACCGATAATTCACGGGTTCCCTTGCGTTACAGGGCTGAACGAAAGCGCACGCGTCATGGATGTTCGCACTATGTGCCTTGGATTGCTCGCTTTTGGCGATGCGTCCGGATACGAGATCAAAAAAGAGTTTGAGCAGGGCCCGTCACGCCATTTCATGGATGCGAGTTTCGGGTCGATCTATCCGGCGCTGACCAAGATGACCGATGAAGGCCTTCTGGCCTGCCGGACCGAGCCGCAGGAAAAACGGCCGGACAAGAAGGTCTATTCCCTGACGGCCGATGGCTGGGCGGCACTTGATGCCGCCATCAAGCAGCCTGTGAGCCAGGACAAGATCAAGTCGGACTTCTCCTTTGTGATGATGTTCGCTGACCGCCTGCCCCGCTCCAAGGTGGCAGCGCTTATCGACGCACAGATCGCAAGCTCCCAGGAGGGCATTCGCGAGTTCGGGGAATCCGAAGCGCCTGCGGACAATGCAGGCGTCTCGTTTGTCCGCCGCTACGGCCTTGCGATGCGCAAGGCACATATCGATTTTCTAGAGCGCAACCGACACTTCATCGAAGCCGCAGCGCAGGAAGACGAAGCTCCTGCACAGCCGACCCCGGAGCCTGTCTCATGAGGCGCGCCCAATACCGTTCAGCAGACCCACGACCCCTTTCCACCCCGACCTTGACCCCGAAGACCGCCAGGACCTGACACCAGATGACCATCAAAAGAAGCTATGTGTTGGCAACCGTCATTGCCCTCGTCCTTGCAGTGTGGATTCTCTCGGGACAATTCGGCTCTCCGACAGATGTCGCCAATGGCGGCGAAGCGGGTGCTGATGGCGAGGGTCTGACCGAGGAAGCCGCGGAGATCCAGAGCGTGAGGGCGAGAGTGTTTGAGGCACAGCCCGTGAGACGCGACATTGTCATTCGCGGCCGCACCGAGCCGGTGCGTGCCGTTGAGGTTCGTGCGGAAACATCCGGCACTGTGACGCGCCTGCCTGTCGAAAAGGGCGAGTACGTCTCCAAGGGGGACCTGCTGTGTGGTCTGTCCGTGAATGCGCGCGGTGCCCGGCTGGCAGAAGCCAAGGCTCTGCGCGAGCAGCGGTGGCTTGAGTATGACGCCTCCCAGAAACTCGCCGCCAAAGGCCACCGTTCGGAAACACAGGCCGCTGCCGACAAGGCCGCCTATGACGCCGCCGTCGCACAGGTTCGGCAGATGGAAGTCGAGATGAGCTACACGCGCATTACAGCACCGTTTGATGGGGTGCTCGACAACCGGTTTGTTGAAATCGGTGATTTTCTGTCCGTCAGCCAGCCATGTGCCACCGTTGTTGACCTGGACCCGATCCTTGTGGTCGGCCAGGTGTCCGAACGGGATGTGGACAAGCTGTCCATGGGCAGTGTGGGCAACGCCCGTCTGATTTCAGGCAAGACGCTCGAAGGTGTCGTGCGGTTCATTGCGAAAACAGCAGAGCAGGAAACGCGGACATTCCGGGTTGAGCTCGCTGTTCCCAACAAGGACGCGTCACTGCCGGCGGGTATCACAGCAGAAATCATTGTCGCGGCTGAAGCGGTCAAGGCGCATCTGATGTCGCCTGCCTTCCTGGTTCTCAATGACGATGGCGCCATTGGTGTGCGGACGGTTGGGCCCGACAAGGTTGCCCGGTTCCAGGAAGTCTCGATCCTCGAGGACAGCAATGACGGTGTCTGGGTCGGCGGACTTCCTGAAAAGACGACCGTCATTACGGTGGGCCAGGAATTCGTCCGCGATGGTCAACTCGTTGACGTCACGATGGAAAGTGATGGGGCACAATCATGAACCCACTTGTCGCCGTATCGGTCAGCCGCACCCGCACCGTCCTCACAACGATGGTGTTGCTGATCCTTGCCGGGATCACGTCCTACGTGTCCATTCCCAAGGAAGCGGACCCGGACATCGCAATCCCTTTCTTCTTTGTGTCGATCCCCTATCCGGGCATCTCACCGGAAGACGGCGAGCGTCTTCTTGTGAAGCCGATGGAGACCGAACTACGCACGCTTGAAGGGCTTGAAGAAATCACCGCCTTCTCGTCCCAGGGATTTGCCGGCATCATTCTCGAGTTCGATGTGGATTTCGACAAGGACCGGGCGCTGCAGGAAGTGCGTGAGAAGGTCGATCTGGCACGCGCGGAGATTCCGGCGGAAGCCGAAGAACCCATCATCACCGAATTCAATGCCAGCCTGTTCCCCGTACTCGTGGTCGCAATTTCGGGCGACGTGCCGGAGCGTGCGTTGCTGGAGCGCGCACGCAAACTGCAGGATGCTATCGAGGCCGTCCCGACGGTGCTGGAAGCAGAGCTTGTTGGTGATCGTGAAGAGCTTCTGGAAGTCATCATCGATCCGGTGAAGCTTGAATCCTACAATGTTTCCCAGCTTGAACTCGTCAATGCTGTTTCGCTGAACAACCAGCTCGTGGCAGCAGGTGCGTTGGACACGGGCCAGGGCCGCTTCAACGTCAAGGTTCCCGGCCTGTTTGAAAGCCGCGAAGACGTCATGGGTCTGGCGGTAAAATCATCCGGTGAAGGTGTCGTCACGCTTGAGGACATCGCGGAAATTCGCCGTACCTTCAAGGATGCCGACAGCTATGCGCGCTTCAATGGCGGGCCGGCCATCGTCATTGAAGTGACCAAGCGGCTCGGGTCCAACATCATCCTCACCAACGAAGCCGTGCGTGCAGCGGTTGCGGAAGAAACTGCGCTGTGGCCCAAGGACATCAAGATTTCCTACACCCAGGACCAGTCCTCCTGGATCTACCGGTCGATCAACTCCCTTGAAGCCTCCATCATCACCGCCATCAGTCTGGTGATGATTGTGGTGGTAGCAGCCCTAGGCATGCGCTCCGCTATTCTTGTGGGCGTCGCGATTCCGACATCCTTTCTGATCGGGTTCTTCCTTCTGGCCCTGTCAGGCCTGACCATGAACATGATGGTGATGTTCGGCCTGCTCCTCGCTGTGGGCATGCTTGTGGACGGTGCGATTGTGATCGTGGAGTTTGCCGACCGAAAAATGTCCGAGGGCGTGGACCGTGTGGAAGCCTATGTCTCCGCGTCGTCGCGCATGTTCTGGCCGATCATTTCGTCCACAGCCACCACGCTGGCAGCATTCCTGCCGATGCTGCTTTGGCCCGGGGTGAGTGGACAGTTCATGTCCTACCTGCCGCTGACGCTGATCTTCGTGCTGGTGGCCTCCCTGTTTACCGCTCTCATCTTCCTGCCAGTGCTTGGATCCATCTTCGGCAAGGCAGAAGCGACCAACCAGGCCACGCTGCGTAGCCTGTCGGGCGCGGAGACCGGTGATATCCTCGCTCTGGAAGGAATGACGGGCGCTTATGTGCGCATTCTGGCCAAGCTCATCAAACGTCCGTTTATGGTCATGTCCGGTACGGTCGGTGTGCTTGTGTCGATCTTCTTTCTCTACGACGCCTTCAACAATGGTGTTGAGTTCTTTGTGAACACCGAGCCTGAGCAGGCCGCCATTCTGGTGAGCGCTCGCGGCAACCTCTCAGCGGCTGAAATGCTGACGCTGGTCAATGAGGTTGAAAAAATCGTGCTGAATGTGGACGGCGTCAAATCCGCCTTCGCACAGACGGGTCCGGGCCAGGGTGGACCTGGCCAGGGGGGCGATGCACCTGCCGACATGATCGGGCGGATCTCCATCGAACTGGCCCCCTTCGAGGAGCGCCGGCCCGGTGCCATCATTCTTGATGAAATCCGCGACCGGACGATCAACCTTCCCGGCATCAATGTGGAAGTCCGCAAGCGCGAGGATGGCCCGCCGACCGGCAAGGATGTGCAAATGCAGCTGTCCTCCCGCGACCCGGTGGTTCTGCGTGCCATGACGCAGAAGGTCCGTGATCACCTTGAAAACAATGTCGAAGACATCATCGACATTGAGGACTCCCTGCCCCTTCCCGGCATTGAATGGGTTCTGAAAATTGACCGGGAGCAGGCCGGCCGCTTTGGTGCGGACGTTGCCGCGATCGGTGCAACCGTCCAGATGGTCACAAATGGCATTCTGGTTGGCACCTACCGGCCTGACGATGCTGATGATGAAGTCGATATCCGGGCCCGTTTCCCGATTACCGACCGGTCCATTGACCAGCTGGACCAGCTACGCCTGCGCACGCCGAACGGACTTGTGCCGCTCTCTAACTTCATCACACGTGAACCGGCGCCGCAGGTGAATGAAATCACCCGTATTGACGGCATTCAGGTGATGGACGTGAAGGCCAACACCACCAATGGCGTGCTGGCGAATGACAAGGTGAACGAACTCAAAGCCTGGATCGCAAATGACGCCAACATTGATCCGCGGGTGAATGTGCGCTTCCGTGGGGCTGACGAAGATCAGGCCGAGTCAGCAGCCTTCCTGGGCAATGCGATGGTGGCCGCGCTGTTCTTGATGTTCATCATCCTGCTGACGCAGTTCAACTCGTTCTACCACTCGGTTCTGACACTCTCCGCGGTGGTCATGTCGACGATGGGCGTTCTGCTTGGCATGGTTGTGACCGGGCATACGTTCTCGGTCATCATGACGGGTACGGGCATTGTCGCTCTTGCCGGCATTGTGGTGAACAACAACATTGTCCTTATCGACACCTTCCAGGGACTTCTGGCGCGGGGCATGGAACCGACGGAGGCCGTGCTGCGCACTGCCGGCCAGCGGCTGCGTCCTGTATTGCTGACAACGATCACCACCATCTGCGGTCTGCTGCCGATGGCCACACAGATCAATGTCGGCTTCTTTGACCGCACGGTCACCTATGGCGGACCGGTGGCCGTATGGTGGGTCCAGTTGTCGACAGCGATCATTTCCGGCCTGAGCTTCGCCACACTGCTCACACTTGTGGTCACGCCGGTGATGCTGGCAGCGCCAAGCGTTATCCGCCAAAGCTCATTGGATATCCGTGGGACCGCGCGGAATCTTCTTCAGCGCAAGTCCCTGCGGCAGGACGGTGTTGGCGGAGCCGCCGAGTAGGCACACCCACAAAGCTACCCAGAGCAGGGTTTTGCAAAGTCAAAACCCTGCTCTGCTTGGCTCTATCCTGGGAGCAGGCGGTTTTCAGAAAACCTGAGGCTGATGTCAGCCTTCAAGGTCACGATCACGGGAGGCGCGGGCAAGTTCAGTACGCCGCCTGAGCACCCGATGGCGCCAGAAGGCCAGCGGAAGCGTGGCGACATACACTGCCGCAATGCCAATCACCGTCATCCACGGATAACTCACAGCCAGCGCAGCCACGAGCGCAACCCCCAGCAGGACAGGCAGGGCCCTGTCACGCCGCGCTGAGAAGCGCAGATGTTTGCCGGAAAAGGTCGGCAGACGGCTGACCATCAGGAACGCCACGACACCAATATGGACAGCCACAAGGGACGGCCATGTGTTGAACGTCGTAACCTCCGTGAAGTCCATATAAAGCGGCAGCATGACAAGCCCGGCAGCCGCCGGTGCCGGAACCCCGACAAAAAAAGCGTTGGCCCATGACGGCCGGTCGGGATCTTCCGAGGCGACATTGAAACGGGCAAGGCGCAGGGCGCAGGCCACCGAGTAGCCAAGCACCGCAACCCAGCCGAGGCCGCCCAGCGCATCAAGGCTCCACGTGTACAGGATCAAGACCGGCGCAACGCCGAAGTTGAAAAAGTCTGCTAGCGAGTCCAGTTCTGCGCCAAAGCTCGACTGCGCCTTCAGCATGCGGGCCAGCCGCCCATCAAGCGCATCCAGCAGGGCCGCAACGAGAATGGCGTAGACCGCGAATTCGAAACGGCCCTCCAGACCAAAGCGGATTGCCGTCAGACCGGCGCACAGCGCCAGCACGGTGAGTACGTTCGGGAGCAGGTTGCGCAGCGGCGGCGCACCGGGTTTGCGCATGCGTCCGCGCAATGGACTGCCAAGGAACTCGTCCTTGATGCCGCGCTGCTCTTTGTCCTGTTCCCCGGTCATGATCGGCGACCGGGCCTGTGATCATCATGGGCGTGGTGGTCCGCCAGAACGGTCTCACCGCCGACACTCGTCTGACCGACGCTCACCAGCGGATCAAGACCTTTGGGCAGGTACACGTCGACCCGGCTGCCGAACCGGATCAGACCAATCCGGTCACCGGCTTCAAGATGGTCACCCTGAGTGACGAAGGGCAGAATACGCCGCGCCACAAGGCCTGCCACCATCACCACGCCGTAGTCACGCCCACCACCAGTGCGCATGAGAACGGAGGATCGTTCGTTTTCTTCCGACGCCTTGTCCAGCGAGGCGTTGAGAAATTTGCCGGGGCGATAGGCTGTGCGGATTGCAGCTGCTTCCACCGGCGCGCGGACAATGTGAACGTTGAAGACATTCATGAATACGCTGATGCGGGTCAGTTCTTCATCCCCCATGCCCAGTTCAGGGGGCGGCGTGGCATCGGCAATCATGTTGATGACGCCATCAGCGGGTGCAATCACCAGGCCCGGGCGATCCGGTGTGACCCGCTCGGGGTCACGGAAAAACCATGCGCACCACACAGTGGCAATTACACCTATCCACCCCAGGGGTTCCCAGATCAAAAACAGCACAAATGTTATGGCTGCAAAAATGAGCACAAAACGCCGGCCTTCCGGGTGCATGGGCGGAACAAATGCCAAAAGATCGCGCATGAGAACCACAAGTCCTTCCAAACTAACTGCTACTACGGTCTGCCCTGCTCGAAGTGTTCCAGTGCAATGCCCATGTCTACCCAGTCATGGCAGGATTGTTCCCACACTGACCTTTGCGGCTTTGGAAAAGCCGGGTCGGCAAACGCGCCAACTGCAACTCCTATGAGCCCGGGGTTCTTGTCAGACCACCAGTAGAGGGTTGTACCGCATTTGGGGCAAAAGTGCTCATGGAATTGGTTGCCGATGGCGGTCGGCCGAGAGAATGCTGTCGCTTCCCCGGAGATGTCCACATCCGCTTCGAGATAGTACGCCCCGACACCAAAAACCGAGCCGGTCCTGCGCTGACAGCCTTCACAGTGGCAAGCAACGACGCCGGCCGGCTCAGCACTGGTCTTCGCCGTCAGGGCGCCGCATTGGCAGTGTGCTGTTTTCATGATCCGCTCCAAAGCAACCTTGGTGGGCGATCATATCATGCCGAGGGTCTACTTTGCGGGAGTGAGTTCAGGGATAGCTGACGCGGGTTCTCCCAAAGCGCCATCAGTTTCAGCCACTTCCTGCAGAATTTCCTCAGCGCGCTGGGCCTCCTGCTGGCGCTTCCACATGGCGGCGTAGGCACCGTCTTTTGCCAGCAACTCCCGGTGGGTTCCGCGTTCGCAGATTTTCCCGTGGTCCAGCACGATGATTTCATCGGCATCCACCACCGTTGAAAGCCGGTGCGCGATGACAAGGCTCGTACGGTCGCGAGAGACGACCGACAGCGACCCCTGGATTTCCTTTTCCGTATGGGTGTCGAGGGCGGAGGTCGCCTCGTCGAGCAGCAGGATCGGCGGGTTCTTGAGCAGGGTGCGAGCGATGGCGACGCGCTGCTTTTCGCCACCGGACAGTTTCAGGCCACGCTCGCCGACCTGGCTGTCATAGCCTTCCGGCAGACCGGCGATGAAGTCGTGGATCTGCGCCATGCGGGCTGCTTCTTCAACCTCGACGTCCGTCGCGTCCGGGCGGCCATAGCGGATGTTGTATCGAATGGAATCGTTGAACAGCACGGTGTCCTGCGGAACGATGCCAATGGCATGGCGCACGCTGTCCTGTGTCACATCACGAATGTCCTGACCGTCAATCAGGATGCGCCCGCCGGTAGCATCATAGAAGCGGAACAGCAGGCGTGAGATTGTGGACTTCCCGGCGCCGGACGGCCCGACGATGGCGACCATACGACCGGCGGGGACGGTGAAGTCGACGCCTTTGAGAATCTGGCGCTCCGGGTCATAAGCAAAATCGACATTCTCGAACCGGATTTCGCAGCTTGTCTGCTCCGTGCTCTTGGCCGCCAGCGGTTTTGCATCCGGCTTGTCTTCAATTTCTGCACCCACGCCGAGCAAGGCAAACATCGTTTCCATATCGACTAAGGATTGCTTGATCTCACGGTAGGCAAATCCAAGCAAGTTGAGCGGCTGGTAGAGTTGCATCAGCAACAAGTTGATCGTCACAAATTCGCCATGGGTAATGTGCCCATTCACTACGCCGCTAGCCGCCAGGAGCAACAGAACCGCGAGTCCTGTATTGAACACGGCCGCCTGCCCCGCATTGAGCCACGCAAGAGACTTGTTCGAGCGTACAGCAGCATCTTCATATCGTTCCATGGAACGGTCGAAACGGTCTGCTTCGTGACCCTCGTTGCCAAAGTATTTGACCGTCTCAAAGTTGAGCAGACTGTCGATTGCTTTAGAGTGAGCACGCTCGTCAGACTGGTTCATGGACCTGATGAAACCGATGCGCCACTCAGTCACTTTGAAGGTGAACAACACATAGGATCCAACCGTCACTACAGTCACGACCGCATACCAAAAACCAAAAGTCCACCATAGGAGCGCAGCCACTAGGAAGAGCTCCAAGATCATTGGCCCGACATTGAATAGGGTGAAACGCAGTAGAAACTCGATTGCCTTGATGCCGCGCTCGATTACCCGGCTCAGGCCGCCGGTTCGGCGGCTAAGGTGAAAACGCAGAGACAAGGCGTGCAAATGCCGGAATGTTCGAAGCCCAACCGCGCGAACAGCATTCTGACCGACCCTAGCAAACAGTCCGTCTCGTAGCTGCGCCAGACCAACCATCACTATTCGGGCCACACCATAGCCAACAAGCAACATGATCACCGTCACCACAGCGATCTCGGAGGGATCGTCTGCGTTAAGTGCATCAACCGCACCACCAAATAGAAATGGTGTGTACAGGGTCACGACCTTCGCCAATACAAGCGCAATCATCGCCAAGACAACGCGGCTCTTGAGTTCCGGGCGGCCCTTTGGCCACAGGAAGGGCAGCAGATCGCGGATCGCTTCGCTGTTGCTCCGGCGATCGACATCAAGCGTCGTTTGCTGGCCTGCGGCTGTGCCGAAGCGTGATGACATGGGAGCTCCCGGGAAAGATCAAGGCGTAAGGCGGCGGTGCCTGCCCCTGTTATGCCTCAAAACCGTGGGCGATTGGCGGCTTTCTTGCCTAGGTAAATAGCCATTTCCCCCTGCAAAACAAGGGAATGGCCGGTGGGCTCCGGAAACCGGGTCAGCCGCCTGTACCCGGCGTTTCGAAAACCTGGCCAGGATAGATGAGGTCCGGGTCGCGAATCTCGCCTTTGTTGGCCTGGTAAATCACCGTGTACTGGTAGCCCGAGCCATAGAGCCGCTGGGCGATGGTCCACAGATTATTGCCCGGCTGGATCACGACCTTGCCGTCCTGAAGGACCATGGCGACTTCTTCCGCTGTGGCCCGCTCAAACGGCGCCTCGAGACGAGCGAGGACAAGGCCCTGGGCATCCAGCTGATCCACGCGCAGCTCGTGGACGCCGGGTTCAATGGGACGTGTGGCGGTAACGGTCCAGCGGCCCTTGTCGTCCGCCGTTGCGTCGCCGGACGCCTGATTGTCGACGTAAATGCGCACATTGGCGTCAGCCGGGGCGCGGCCTGAGAAGATCACCGCGCCGTCTTCGCCGTAGTCCACCGTATCAAGTGTCAGCGTGCCGCCGTCGGCCACAACACCTGTGCCCTGAAGCACGCGGCTGGGTTCATCCGGTTTTTGCAGCACCACGAGCGCTTCCGCATTCGGGTCCACCGGGACCGAAATTGACACAACCTGCTGGGAATTCAGCAGCGTGCCGTCAGGCAATTCTGCTTCCAGCCGCAACTGCCGGTCCCCGGTTTCCAGCGGCTCATCGAGCACGATTACCCATTCGCCGCGGCTGTCTGCCATGGCTTCCGCAATGACGGTGCCGTTGTCGATCAGGCGGACCTTGGAGCCGGGCTCGGCGCGGCCTGCGGCGACGGTCTGGCCGTCGCGTTCAACGCGGACGATATCGAAGGTGGGAGCCTCCGGCTCGGCGGCAGCGGGATCTGCGACCTCGCCGGTGTCCGGTTCGCCGGTCTGGGACACGGTGTCTTCTGGCGGCACCGGGTCGGTTCCGTCCCCTGCGAAAAACAGGAAATAGGCCAACCCAAGGACCACCAAAGCGGCGGCTATGCCACCAATAACAGCAATGCCTCGCGACATATCGCCGGCTCCCAAATCTTGCGCGCCACTTACTTGCGGCCGCACCCCTCGCGCAGAATCCTGTACCCTGAGAATAAGGCATCGGCACGACGGCGTCCGCTTTTAACCGATTTTTGCGTTAATTGCTGCGCTGCGGGAAATATTGGAAACATATCGACATGGTCCGCTCCATCACGTGTTTTTGTGGCAGTGCAGCAGGAGACAACCCCGCCTACGCGCAAGCCGCCCGGGACCTTGGCGAGTTACTGGCAAACAACGACATCAAACTTGTCTACGGCGGCGGCGGCATCGGCCTGATGGGTATCGTCGCCCGCGCGGTCGATGACAGTGGCGGGGAGGTCGACGGGATCATCCCCGAATTCCTGACCGTGCCGGAAGTCATGAAGGATGCCCCCGGCAATCTTGAAATCACAGACAACCTGCACGATCGGATGCAGAAGATGGCGGCCAAGGGTGACGCTTTTGTTGTTCTGCCCGGGGGCATCGGCACGATTGCCGAGCTGGTGGACATCCTGACCTGGAAACAGCTTGGCCGGCATGACAAGCCGATCATCATTCTCGACATTGACGGCTACTGGACACCGCTGGCGGACCTGCTCCGCCACATCGTGGCACACGAGTTCTCACACGGAGATCTCACCGGAATGTTCCGTATCGTGAGCAATGTCGACAGCCTTCTGGATGCTATCAACGCATAGCATGTCGCTTAGCGTCTTCGCACTGCGTCCCACGCAAAGACGGCGAGGCCAAGCCAGATGCCCGCGAAGGTGAGCGCGTTGGCGAGGGCGAAGGGCTCCCTGAAATGCAGGATGGCGATGAGGAACATGATGCTGGGGGCGATGAACTGAAGGATGCCGACGGTGGCAAGGCTGACGCGGCGGGCCCCTGCGGCGAACAGAAGGAGCGGGATCGCCGTGAAAGGGCCGGTGCCCAGCAAAAGCGCAATTGTCAGCACATCAAAGGCGTCAAAGCCCAGTAATGGGCCGCCGACCCAGACCAGGTAACCGATTGCCAGCGGTGCAAGAACCGCCATTTCAACGAACAGGCCGTCGATGCTCTCCACGTTGACCGTCTTTCGCAGATAGCCATAGAGCGCAAAGGTGCTGGCGAGGAAGAGCGCGATCCACGGCACATCACCGAGCAGGATGATTTCATTGAGGACGCCCAGTGCCGCCAGCGCGATGGCAATGCGCTGCGCCGTGTTCAGGCGCTCTCCCAGCAGCACCACGCCAAGGGCCACGCTCATCAGTGGATTGATGAAATAGCCAAGGCTCGCATCCAGCACCATGTCATTGGCCACCGCATAGATGAAGCCACCCCAGTTGCTGGCAATCAGGACACCGGTAAGCGCGAGAATGCCAAGGCTTCGACGGCTGGTCACCGCCGCCCACACGAGAGGCCACCGGCCGAGCACTGTGACAATGAGTGCCACGAAGGCCAGGGCCCATAACCCGCGATGGGCCAGCACATCGAGCACCGGCACATGGTCCAGCTCTCGATAGTAGAGCGGCAGGAAGCCCCAGAGGAGATACGCACCTGCCGACAGCAGGACGCCGCGCGTCGCGGTATCTGCTGGTCCCGAGCTCATTTTACTGTCTCCCCGCGATCATGGCGCGAGATGACAAAAAGGGGATGGAAAGGGGATGGACATTCAACTCACGCCATTGTCCGGCTGGACCGGACAATCCACACGCAGGCACTTGCATACGCGTCATGGATCCCCCGGTTAAACCGGGGGATGGCGAGGATGTGTGATGTGCGGCGCATGCGTGCCTCAGACCTGTGCCGCAGGCGCGCCGTCGCGCAGCAGCTTGTAGGTGATGGAATCCATCAGAGCCTGAAAGGATGCATCGACGATGTTGGGGGACACACCGACGGTGGACCAGCGCGCCCCGTCGCCGTCAACGCTTTCGATCATCACGCGGGTCACGGCTTCCGTGCCGCTTGTCAGGATGCGCACCTTGAAGTCCGCCAGCCGCAGATCCTCAAGCCAGGATGAATACTTGCCGAGGTCCTTCCGCAGGGCCTGATCCAGCGCGTTGACCGGGCCGTTGCCCTCGCCTGCACTCATAATGGCAGTGCCATCGACGGACACTTTCACGGTTGCTTCGGACACCGTCACGAGTTCGCCGACTGCATTGAACCGCCGCTCCACGAGGACGCGGAAGCTCTCGACTTCAAAGTAATGCGGCACCTCGCCTAGGGCGCGCCGCGCCATCAGTTCAAACGAGGCCTCCGCGCCATCATAGGCATAGCCGAGAAACTCGCGTTCCTTAACCTCGTCCACCAGCCGCTTGATGCGCGGGTCCTGGGCGTCCACTTCAATGCCGGCGGCTTCAAGCTGCGCCAGCACGTTGGAGCGCCCGGCCTGATCCGAAACGAGGATGCGGCGCTTGTTGCCAACCGCCTCCGGCGGCACATGCTCATAGGTTGCGGGGTCTTTCTGCACCGCAGAGACATGCAGCCCGCCTTTGTGCGCAAAAGCTGACGCGCCCACATAGGGCTGGTGCCGGTTCGGTGTCCGGTTGAGGATTTCGTCCAGCAGCCGGCTCACATGGGTGAGCTGCTTCAGGTTTTCCACCGGCACGCCGGTCTCATACTTGTCGGCATAGTCCGGCTTCAGCAGAAGGGTCGGCAGCAGTGACACCATGTTGGCGTTGCCGCAGCGCTCCCCCAGCCCGTTGAGCGTGCCCTGTATCTGGCGAACGCCGCCGTCAATCGCCGCCAGCGTGTTGGCCACGGCGTTTTCCGTGTCGTTGTGGGTGTGGATGCCCAGATTGTCGCCGGGGATGTGCTCCGCCACCGCCCTGACAATGGCTTCCACCTCATGCGGCAGCGAGCCGCCATTGGTGTCGCACAGCACTACCCAGCGGGCACCGGCCGCCAGCGCCGTCCTGGCGCACGCAATGGCGTAATCCGGGTTCGCCTTGTAGCCGTCGAAGAAGTGCTCGCAGTCAATCATGGCCTCTCGGTCATGCTTGGTGATCGCACGCACGCTGTCCTCGATGGCTTCGAGATTTTCATCCAGCGAACAGCCGAGCGCCAGTTCCACCTGATGGTCCCATGTCTTGGCGACAAGACACACGGCGTCTGACTCAGCGTCGAACAGGGCCGCCAGCCCCGGATCATTGTCCGCAGAC
>JGI12316J15310_10000171_pt8 | contig 46881 bp, 51 predicted proteins | sample MarCyaLeptolynsp_FD_15310 | JGI IMG/M metagenome (IMG submission 15310) | reverse complement strand
CCCCCTCAAGATCCTCGAACTGACCGGAGCGCAGCGACCATAAGAACGCCGCCAGTCCAAGAGCGCCGAGAGCAAGCGCCGCGGGGACCAGCCAAGCCAGCGCCGTCATCCCCGCCCTCCTCCGGCAAGCCGCGCCGCGTTCAGCGTGACCAGGATCGACGAGGTGGACATGACAATAGCGGCGATCAGCGGTGTGACGAAGCCCGCCACTGCCAGCGGAACGCAGATCACGTTGTAGATGGCGGCCATGCCGAAATTCTCGAGCGCCATGCGGTGGGCGCGCCGGCCCGTGTCGATCGCCTCGACCACGGGGCCGAGTTTTGCGCCCTGGAACACGAAGTCAGCGGCGCGTTGGCTGATATCCGCGGCGCTTGCGGGCGAAATGGACGCATAAGCTGCGGCGAGCGCCGGTGCGTCGTTCAATCCATCACCGACCATGACTGCCTTGTGTCCAGCGTCCCTGCACGCTTCAAGCCAGGCGATCTTGTCGGCCGGCTTCATCTCCGCTTCCCAGGTATCGATGCCCACCGCGCGCGCCGTGCGTGCGACCACGCCCGTCCGGTCGCCGGACAGCAATGCCACCGCGAAGCCTTGCGCCTTTAGGCGGTCAACCGTCTCGCGTGCGTCCGCGCGTATGGCATCCGCAAAGCGGAACCGCACGGGTGCTTCCGCTGTCCGCCGGTACCAGACCTCCGCACCATCGCTCGCCTCACCGTCTGCGCCGCACCAGGCCGCCGACCCGAGCCGTTCCTCGCCACCCGCAGACTGACGCAGCAATCCCTCGCCCGCCGTCTCGTCGACGCCCGTTGCCGGGACCACACGCCCGAACCGCTCCTCCGCCGCGGCCACGATCGCCTTGGAGTAAGGATGCCGGCTGGTGGCGGCGAGACTCGCGGCGTCTCTCAAGACGTCTTCGGAGATGTCGTCGGCATCGATGAGCTGCGGCTTGCCGAGGGTCAGCGTTCCGGTCTTGTCGAAGACCACTGTGTCGATCTCGGCGACGCGCTCAAGTCCGTCCGGGGCCTTGACCATGATGCCCCGCTTGAACAGCCGGGTCGCCGCCGCGATTTGAACCGCCGGCACGGCCAGGGCCAAGGCGCAAGGACATGTGATAATCAGCACGGCAATCGCGTAGGTGAGCGCGGCTTCCCATGTCGCACCGACCAAGAGCCAGCCAAGAAACGTGGCGAGCCCGAGACCGTGAACGGCGGGCGCGTAGATCCGCGCAGCACGGTCCGCCAAACGCCGATAGCGGGCTTTGCCTTGCTCGGCGGCAAGCATCAACCGGCTGATCTCGGCGAGGAGCGTCGCGTCGTCGGCTGCCGTCACCTCTACTTGCAGGCTTTGGGTGAGATTGAGCGTGCCCGCATAGACTTGGTCGCCCGGCTTGACGCTCGCCGGAGCGGTCTCGCCGGTGATCAGGCTCTGATCGACTTGACCCTTACCGCTCGACACCACACCGTCAGCAGCAATCCGCTCGCCCACGGCCACCAGCATGCGGTCTCCCACGTGGAGCGCGTGAGCGGAGACCTTCTTCTGGCCGTCGGGGCCGAGCACCGTGGCAATGCCGCTTTGCAGGCTCAGCAGATTCTGCGCCTCTCCCCGCGCCCGGACGCGCAAGGACTCGTCGAGATAGCGCCCCACCAGCAAGAAGAACAGCAGCATGACCGCCGCATCGAAATAAACCTGCTCGCTGTTGAGCGTCGTCTGATAGAGGCTCATGCCGGTCGCCAAGATAAGGGCCAGCGAGATCGGCACGTCCATGTTGAGGCGACGTCCCTTGAGCGCGGTCAGTGCCGAGACGAAGAACGGTTGACCCGCATAGACCACTGTCGGTAGCGCGATCAGCGCCGACAGCCAGCGGAACATGGCCGCAAGCATCGGGTCCATGTCGCCGCCACCCTCTCCCGACCACACCGCGATCGAGATGAGCATGATGTTCATGGCCGCGAAGCCGGCGATCGCGACGCACCGCAGAAGGTACTTCTGGCGAGCGTCGCCAGAATCCTGCTGGGCTGCCTCGATGGGCGCGGCGGAAAAGCCGATCCGGTCGAGCGCCGCGATCACGTCGACGTCGCTGGCCCGGGCAGGATCGTAGGTGACCGTAACGCGCTTGGCAGCCAAAGAGGCCCGGGCCCCTTGCACCCCGGGGACGCGCAGCGCGGCCCGTTCGACCGACCGCAGGCAGGCCCCGCAGTGCATCTCGTTCACGGCAAGCATCAGCGTTGAGGGCGTCGCCGCCGCGGTCTGCGTCAGCTCAGCCGAGTGCGCTGTCATGACCCGTCCGCGACGAAGAGGCGCCTCTTCAAACGGTAAACGAGATCGTCATCGCCTGTGCGCGATGCCACCGTGAGCACCCATCCACCCGGATCAAGCTGCACGTCGGCGGCGTACGTCCCGACGGCAATCTCTTTGAAGGTGAGCTCTTGATCTTCCCGGTCGGTGGCGGGGCGGCCCAGCACCCCCTGCAAATCGAGGTCGACGACCGGCGCTTCTGCGCTGTCGGTCAAGCGCAGCGTCACCTGGCCCTTCTGCGCATCGTAAGCGAGCTCCTCTTTCCATCCCAGCGCCGCCTGCCGCTCTGAGGCATCAATGGTCTCATTGTATTGCAGACCGCTGCGATAAGGGTCCGGTCTGTCGCCACCACTGAAGGTGTTAAGGGCGTAATAGACCAGAAAGCCGTTGGCGATGAGCATCACGCCGAAAAAGGCGAACAACGCCGCCAGAACATGGCGCCCCGCGATCCCGTTTGCAAACCAGCTTTCGGTCTTCATCGCCGTGGTCCTTGGAAGGTTGTATCGTGCTCGGTCGTGGCGCCACTCTCCAGGTCGGTAATGACAAACGTGATCGGCGTAGACTGTGCATCGAGTGCGTTCGCGCCCTGCTTATCCACGCTGACATAGGCCTTAACCGACTGCATGTCGTCGGGCGGCACAGCCACCACGCCATCGTCGTAACCGACCATATCAAGCTTCGTGCCTCCAGGTAAGCCGTCCACGCTGACCTGGAAGGCGCGCGGCGTGTAGAGCTTGTTGAGCAATTTGAGGGTATACCCGTTACGTACCCCGCCGTCGGACAGCTTGACGTAGAGCGGATTGCGATCCCGCAGCACGTTGACATCGAGCTCCGGCCGCATCACCAGCGCCACGAGCATGATGAGGCCAACGACGCCTATCGCGGCGGCATAGAGGATCACGCGCGGCCGAAACAGCCGCAAAGGCTCCGCGTCCTTCGCACCGGCGTCCAGATTGCGCACGGTGTCATAAGCGATGAGCCCGCGCGGGCGCCCCACCTTGTCCATGATGTCGTCGCACGCGTCGATGCACAAACCACACTGAATGCACTCAAGTTGTGGTCCGTCGCGAATATCGATACCGGTCGGGCACACCGCCACACATTGGCGGCAATCGATGCAATCGCCCCGGCCTTCCCAAGATTCTCCGCTCTTGTGCGGGCCGTGGGGCTCGCCCCGCCACGTCCGGTAGGAAATCAAGAGCGAATCCCGGTCGAACATCGCGCCCTGGATGCGAGGCCACGGGCACATATAGATGCAGACCTGCTCCCGGGCGATGCCGCCCAGCACATAGGTGGTGACGGTGAACAGGCCAATGAAGAAATAGGCGGCCGCCGGCGCCTGCAATGTCACCAGCTCCTTGGCCAGGGTCGGCGCATCGGCGAAGTAGAAGACCCAGGCACCGCCCGTGGCGACGGCGATCAGCAGCCAGCTCAGATGGGTCGCCGACTTTCGCCACAGCGTGTCGAACGCCCAAGGATGCTTGTCGAGGCGAAGACGCGCGTTCCGGTCGCCCTGCCAGAAGCGCTCCACGGCGATCATCAGATCGGTCCAGACAGTCTGCGGACAGGTATAGCCACACCACACGCGCCCGGCGATCGCGGTGACCAGGAACAGCACCAGCGAGGCCAGCACGAGCAAGCCCGTAACGAAATAGAACTCCTGCGGCCAAATCTCCAAGAAGAAGAAGTAGAAGCGGCGCTCCGGCAGATCGATCAAGACAGCCTGATCGGGCAGATACGGCCCCCGGTCCCAGCGCACCCAGGGCAGCAAGTAGTAGATGCCAAGGGTGACCGCCATGACGATCCACTTGATCGTCCGGTACCGGCCATGGGCTTCCTTCGGGTAGACCTTGACCCGGCCCGCATAGAGGGATTGCCCGGTGACGGTGGGCGCGTCACTGCGTATCACGCCTGGCGCCGCCTCAATGGGGCGAGCACCGCCGTGTGAGCCCCCAACGGGAGCGCCGGTTGCCTGTACTTCAGTCATGGTCACTCTGGCGGACCAAAAAAGAGCCTACTGGCCGCCACCCAGCGAATGAACGTAGATCGCAAGTTCCTTGATAGTGGCAGGATCAAGCCGCTCATTCCAAGCGGGCATCATGCCGCTGCGGCTATAAGTGATGCTCTCGACGACCGCATCCTTGCCGCCACCGTAGAGCCACAGCTCATCAGCCAGATTGGGCGCACCAAGCGCTTGGTTGCCTTCCCCTGCCGGGCCATGGCACGCCGCGCAATTGAGCGCGTAAAGCTCCTTGCCGCGCTCAACGGCCTCCCCATCCTCCGCATTGCCCGACAAGGCCAGCACATAGTCCGCCACATCGGAGATCTGCTCAGGGGTCAAAATGCCAAGCTCGCCAAACGCCGGCATCGCGCTGTTGCGCGTCTCCGGGTGGTCGGCGCGAATGCCGTACTTGATCGTATGCTGGATCGCATCGAGCGACCCACCCCATAGCCAAGCGTCGTCGCGCAGATTCGGATAGCCCACGAACCCTTGGGCACCGCGGCCATGACACGGCGCGCAATTGTCGCCGAAGGCCGCCCCACCGCCTGCCAAGGCAAAGTTCAGAAGCTCGGGATCGTCTTGGATCGCCTCCAATTCGCTCGCGATGATCCTGTCGCGGAACTCGGCCTTTTGCGCCTCTGCCTCAACCAACTGCTTCCGCACCACATCGCGCTGGCTGTAACCCAAGAAACCCTTGGTATAGCTCGTCGCCAACGGCCAGGCCGGATAGACAATCCAATACCCGATCGCCCAGATGATCGTGGCATAGAAGACGTAGAGCCACCATTTCGGCAGCGGCTTGTTCAGCTCCTCGATACCGTCCCATTCATGGCCGGTGGTGCCGACATCGTCCGTAGTCTTGTCGTCCTTCTTGGCCATGGCTCAGCTATCTTTCTCATTCTTGGATTCAGTATCGTCTTCGAGCGGCAGCTTGGCCGCCTCATCAAATCGCTTCTTGTTGCCTGGCCAAAGCGCATAGACCAAGACAACCCCAAACAACGCGATGAAAAAGAGAAGCGCGACGACCTGACTGATAGATGCGACTTGCTCATACGTCATGGCAGCCTCCTCATCTCAAATTCGGACCGGCGGCATCGAACGTGGCGAAATCAACCAGAGTACCGAGCATCTGCATGTAGGCGATGAGCGCATCGAGTTCCGTCACCTTGGTCGGATCTCCGTCGAACGCGCGCACCTGAGCTTTCGGATAGCGTTCAAGGAACGCTTCGAGCCCTTCAGTGGTCACGCCCGCTTGCAGCTCAAGATCGGCTTTTGCCGATTCGATCATCTGCTCCGTGTAAGGCACGCCGACCATCGCGTTGACCTGCAGATGCCGCTTGATGTTGTCGTAGTCGAGCTCGCGCTCGGCGAGATACGGATATCCGGGCATCACCGATTCCGGCACAACCGCCCGCGGGTTGATCATATGTTCTACATGCCACTCGTCGGAGTACTTGCCGCCGACCCGGGCCAGATCGGGGCCCGTGCGCTTCGAGCCCCATTGGAACGGGTGATCGTACATGCTCTCGGCGGCCAGGCTGTAGTGACCGTAACGCTCAACCTCGTCTTTGAGCGACCGGATCATCTGACTGTGGCAAACGTAGCAGCCCTCGCGGATATAGATGTCGCGTCCGGCGAGCTCGAGCGGCGCGTAAGGCCGCATGCCTTTGACCTTCTCGATGGTTGAGCTCAACCAGAACAGCGGCGCAATCTCGATCAGACCGCCGATCGATACGACGACCAAGATGCCGATCAGAAGATAGGTCGGGCTCTTCTCAAAGATTTGGTGCTTTGCCCAGCTCATGCGATCCCCCTTATTCAGCCGGCGCCGGGCGCTCGCCGGGCCTGAATTCAGGCGCCGCGGCCACTTCCGGTTGCTCTGCCGCGTCGACCGACTCGTCGCCGCGCGCGGTCCGCCACAGATTGTAAGTCATCAGCAAAGCGCCAATCAGGAAGAGCACCCCGCCGATCGCGCGGATCACGTAGAAGGGATGCATCGCCTCGACGGTCTCGACGAAGGAGTATTCTAGAAAGCCGAGGGAATCGTAGGCGCGCCACATTAGCCCTTGCAGGATGCCCGACACCCACATGGAGGTGATGTAGAGCACGATCCCCAAGGTCGAGATCCAGAAATGCCATTCAACGAGGCGTTGCGAGTACAGCGACTTGCGGTGCCAAAGCCACGGCACGAGACAGTAGAGCGCCCCGAAGGAGATGTAGGCGACCCAGCCGAGCGCACCGGAGTGCACGTGACCAATGGTCCAGTCGGTGTAGTGCGACAGCGAATTGACAGACTTGATGCTCATTAACGGACCTTCGAAGGTCGACATGCCGTAGAAGGCCACAGCGACAATGAGCATGCGTATGACCGGATCTGTCCTGAGCTTGTCCCAGGCACCCGACAACGTCATCAGACCGTTGATCATACCGCCCCACGAGGGCATCCACAGAATGATGGAGAACGTCATGCCGAGCGTCTGCGCCCAGTCCGGCAGCGCCGTGTAATGCAGGTGATGCGGCCCGGCCCAGATATAGATGAAGATCAGCGACCAGAAGTGGACCACCGACAGCCGGTAGGAATAGACCGGCCGCTCGGCACGCTTCGGCACGAAGTAGTACATCATGCCGAGGAAGCCGGCGGTGAGGAAGAAGCCCACCGCGTTGTGGCCATACCACCACTGGGTCATGGCGTCCTGGACGCCGGCATAAACAATGTAGCTCTTGGTGCCGAGCAGCGACAGCGGCACCGCCAGATTGTTGACGATGTGCAACATCGCCACGGTGACGATGAACGCCAGGTAGAACCAGTTGGCGACGTAGATATGCGGTTCTTTCCGCTTCGCGATCGTCGCAATGAAGACGAGGAAGTAGACAACCCACACCACGGTGAGCCAGAGGTCGACATACCACTCAGGCTCCGCGTATTCCTTGGACTGCGTCACGCCGAGGATGTAGCCGGTCGCCGCCAGTACGATGAAAAGCTGGTAGCCCCAGAATACGAACCAAGGCGACCATTTGCCCGCCAAACGTGCACGGCAGGTGCGTTGCACCACGTAGAACGAGGTAGCGATAAGCGCGTTGCCCCCAAAGGCGAAGATCACCGCCGATGTATGGACAGGCCGCAGACGGCCGAAACTGGTCCAGGGCAGATCGAGGTTCAGGGCCGGATAGGCAAGCTGCCAGGCGATGACGACGCCGACGAGGAAGCCGGCCAGCCCCCAGAAGACGGTGGCGATGACGCCGGCCCGGATGACCCCATCCGCATAGCTGGTAGCGTCGTGACTCTCTTTTTTCTCAAGCAGTTGCGTGAGGATGTAGAGAAACGCCAACACCGCGGCGCCAAGCAGGAGGCAGCCGTGGAAGGCGATGACCCTATCCTCGCCCGCAAGGGCCAGGATAAGTCCAATGATCACACAAAGGGCGGCGGCGCCAAGCGCCAGAAAATCCGAAAATGCCCTCCACTCATCTCGATCGAGCAATGCGGCCATGCGCTTTCCCCTTTATTTTCGCGAGACATGCGCCACGCAGGCCAATCGAACCTTGACCAAGATCAAAGTCGGCCCCCCTTGCGACTATTGAACAAGTCTAAATCGACGTCCAGGCTCATCGCGGGCCCGCGCGGAAGCCGCTTCCTCTCATCATCGGGCCGCCCTATGATCCTGGAGATCAATGGTGGGGCCTATGCGATTTCTCTTGGGATTGATTCTCGGCGTGGTGCTTACAGTCGTGGCTGTCTACATGCTGGACCGCGGGGCTGACGGCACCGAGGAGAAGCGCATCGTCAACTGGGACGTCGTCAACGAGAAGGTGAACACGCTCACTGCCGAAGGGCAGAAAATATGGGCGGACTTCACCCGCGAGATCACCGGCCCGCAATAGCCGTGTGACGAGTGCCTTGGGCGTCAGCCCTCTCGATGGACGGCTTCTCCCGTTTGTCCTCGCGCCCACCTTTGGGATGGGAGCTGGACTTCTCCGCCTGAGCCGTGGCCACCATGTTCAAGCCGGCGAGGAAGGCTGTGGCGCTGCCGATGACCGCCGCCACGGCGATCCCCCGCAAGGCGCGCCGCAGCGTGTAGCGGCCGGGCGATTCGATCCGCAAGGTGCGATTGACGTAAGCCAGGAACGAGCTGAACAAGGCCGCCACTGCCCCGGCACCGAACACGATCATGGCCATGGCGACCTTCCGGTCCACGGTGGACTCCGGCGCCTGCACCAAGAGAGCCAGCAAGATCAGCGCCGCGGCGCCGTTCAGGACAATGAGGAAGGACAGCGCCCGACCGGCAAAGCGGTTGCGCTCCCGCTCGATAAAGGCGCGGTCCAGGTCTGTGCCGAGGCTGGATCCGGGCGGATTGGTCATCCTCACCCTCCTGGACCACGGGGTCTTGGCGGCGTGTGGCGGAGACGGGGGGATTCGAACCCCCGATACGGCTTTAGACCGTATAACGGTTTAGCAAACCGCCGCCTTCAGCCTCTCGGCCACGTCTCCGTCGACGCCAAGGCTTACTGATCCGGCGTTGGCCGGTCAACACGGCACCCCCTCACCTGAACGGAATGTCGCTGCCAGGCGTTCCTATCGATACCTGCGGCCCTTCCGAACATGGGACGCCCGATCATGAGAATCCAGAAAATCCCCCAAAACCTTGGGAACGCGGCATCCTGGGAGGCGCGCCGGGATGGTGGAGCCTGTGTTGCCCCACACGCCAATATGCTAGAATCCTCGCCATGGCGCACGGGAGGGCTGTAAGCGCGATGGGTCGACATCTCCATCGAGGATCGCTGCTTGTGGCGGCACTGGCTGTGGCCCTTGTCTGGGCCCCAAGCCCGGCTGCGGCCGCCGATTACTGCGTCACCTGCAAGAACCCCGACGAGACCTATCGTTGCCGGGTCACCGGCATCAAGGCGACCGACGCCTTGAAGCTCTATTGTGTGATTCGCACCGCCAAGGAGGGCAATCACGCCTCCTGCAAGGCGGAGCGGGCGACCGCCGACTGCGTGGGCCTGGTGAAAGTCTACGCCTATGACGGCCCGGCGCTGCCGGAAGAGCTCACCTCCGATCCGCGGGTGCGCGAGATGCGCGAGCGGGTGGAGCGCGACCAGCGCACCTTCCAAGAACCGGAGGGCGAGGCCCCGAAGTCCCTATTCGAACTCGGAGGACGGGCAGTCGATGCCTCAAGAAGAGGCTTGCGCAACGCGGGCTCGGCAATCGGCCTGGGCTCCTCGGAAGCCGAGGCGCCTCCTGCACCGCCGCCCCCTGCCCCGACCGCCAGCACCGCGGAGCGAGAGAGCTTCGCGCGGCGCAGCTATCGTTGCATGCGCTCTTTGTTCCGCAATTGCGGCGCACAAGATAAAGAGGCGCTGGATTAGATCCAGCGCCTCCCGCCTCCCTAGAGCATCTTGGTTTTGTGTGTGCCCTTAGTGGGTCTGCAACCACTCGCGCGCTTGGCGTTGCGCCTCTGAGATTTGATCTGCCGTCATCTCCAGGGCCAGCTCCACGCGATAGGTCCGCGCCGACTGATTGCCCCGCGCCGCAGCGAGGTTGAACCATTTGTGGGCGGTCACGAGATCCGCATCCACATCGCGGCCGGTCGCGTACAGCATGCCCAATTCGAACAGAGCGTCCGGCGCACCGGTTTGCGCCGCAAACTCCATGTGGCCGGCAAGTCCCGCCGACATATCCAGTCGAGCCATTTAACGTCCCCCTTTTTGACCCGCTTCGAGCTCGCGTTTTCCCTCGCCGAGCTCAGCGCGTTGTTCCTGTCGAACACGGGGCGATCATGGCGGACGTCTTTCAACAACGTCTGAATCGACGTGATGAATGCAAAATCAAGGTCCGTAAAATACGCGGTAAGTTTGGTTTACAATGCACGCGTCTGCGCGGGCTATTGATTAACATCGGCGGTTTGAAAGCTTTCTTTGACCATTAGCGCTCACGCACCGATAACCACGCAAGAAACTCGGCCCAGAAAATCGCTTAAGGAATGAGGAGCGTCGAACCGGTCGTCAGCCGTCCTTCGAGTTCACGGTGGGCGCGCTCCGCGTCTTCAAGGGCATAGGTCTGATTGACGGCAATCTTGACCTTGCCTTTGGCAAGGACATTGAACAAATCGTTCGCGGTCGAAACCAGCTCCTTGCGCGTGGCGATATAGTCGCCGAGCGCAGGCCGCGTGGCGAACAACGATCCCTTCTGAGCCAGCAGATTGATGCGGAACTCCGGCACGGGGCCGGACGCCTGACCGAAGCTCACCCACATCCCACGCCGCTTCAAGCAATCGAGCGACGTCGGAAACGTGTCCTTGCCGATCGAATCGTAAACCACGTCGACGCCTTCGCCGTTCGTGTAGTCCCGCACTTTGGCGACGACGTCCTCCTCGCGGTAGTTGATCACGTGGGTGCAACCATGGGAGCGGGCGATCAGCGCCTTGCCGGCGGACCCCACCGTGCCGATCACCGTGGCCCCGAGCGCCGCCGCCCATTGACACGCGATCATGCCGACGCCGCCGGCCGCCGCGTGAAACAGCAGCGTCGTGTCGGAGCCGACCTTGTAGGTGCGGCGCAAGAGGTACTGCGCGGTCATGCCCTTCAACATGACGGCCGCCGCCGTCTCGTCGCTGACGCTTTGCGGGATGCGCACCACGCGGTCCGCCGCGATCAGCCGCTCTTCCGCGTAGGCGCCGACCGGCCCCGCATAGGCCACACGCCGTCCGACCTTGAGGTCCCGCACCCCCTCGCCCACGGCCGTCACCACGCCGGCGCCCTCCATACCGGGCACGAAAGGCAGCTCATCTTGCGGGTAAAGCCCGGTCCGCAGGTAGACGTCGATATAGTTGAGGCCGACCGCAGTCTGCTTGATGCGGATCTCTCCGGGACCCGGATCGCCCACCTCGACCTCCTCCCAGGTCAAGGTCTCCGGCCCCCCATACTCATGAACGCGATGTGCGTAGGTCATCCGTCTTGCGTCACCGGACTTGCGGGGCCTACTCGACACCGAGCTTCGACTTGAGGAGCGCGTTGACGGCTTGCGGGCTGGCCTTGCCGCCCGTGGCCTTCATCACTTGGCCGACGAACCAGCCGACCAGCGCAGGCTTCTGCTTGGCCTGTTCGACCTTATCGGGGTTTTCCGCGATCACCGCGTCCACGGCCTTTTCGATGGCGCCGGTATCGGTGACCTGCTTCAGGCCCCGCGCCTCCACGATCTCAGCCGGCTCTCCCCCTTCGGTCCAGACGATGTCGAACACGTCCTTCGCGATCTTACCGGAGATCGTGTCCGCCTTGATCAGATCGAGGATGCCGCCGAGCTGATCGGCGGAGACGGGACTGTCGAGGATCGACTGGCCTTCCTTGTTGAGACGGCCGAACAACTCGTTGATAACCCAGTTGGCAGCCTGCTTGGCGTCGCGGCCTTTCGCAACGGCCTCGAAGAAGTCGACGCTCTCCCGTTCGGCAACCAACACGTCCGCGTCATAGGGCGTCAGACCGTAGTCAGAGATGAAACGCGCGCGCTTCTCATCGGGAAGCTCCGGCAGGTCCGTGGCGAGTTCATCCACATAGTCTTGGGTCAGCTCCAGCGGCAGGAGGTCCGGATCGGGGAAGTAGCGGTAATCGTGCGCTTCCTCCTTGGAGCGCATGGACCGGGTTTCGCCCTTGACCGCGTCGAAGAGCCTGGTCTCCTGGTCGATCTCGCCGCCGTCTTCCAGGATCGCTACCTGGCGGCGGGCTTCATATTCGATTGCCTGGCCGACAAAACGGATCGAGTTGACGTTCTTGATCTCGCAGCGCGTACCGAACTCATCGCCGGGACGCCGCACCGACACGTTCACGTCGGCGCGCAAGGAGCCTTGCTCCATGTTGCCGTCGCACGTGCCGAGATAGCGCAGGATCGTGCGCAGCTTGCTCACATAGGCTTTGGCCTGCTCGGCGGAGCGCAAGTCGGGCTTGGAGACGATCTCCATCAGCGCCACGCCCGAGCGGTTGAGGTCCACATAGGAGTTCTGAGGATGCTGGTCGTGCAAGCTCTTGCCCGCATCCTGCTCCAAATGCAGACGCTCGATGCCGACGATCACCCGTTCACCGCTCAAGAGGTCGACGGTGACCTCGCCCTCGCCCACGATCGGGTTCTTGTACTGGCTGATTTGATAGCCTTGCGGCAGGTCGGGATAGAAATAGTTCTTCCGGTCGAAGATCGAATAGAGATTGATCTCAGCCTTCAGCCCCAAACCAGTGCGGACCGCTTGCGCCACACAAGCCTCGTTGATGACGGGCAGCATGCCCGGCATCGCAGCATCAACCAAGCTCACATGCGAGTTCGGCTCACCGCCAAACGCCGTCGAGGCGCCGGAGAACAGCTTGGCCTCCGAGCTTACCTGGGCATGGACCTCCATGCCGATCACCACCTCCCATTCGCCGGTGGCGCCTTCAATCAGGTTCGCTTTTTCGGTCTTGGCGTCCATCGGCCGCCATCACTCCTTGGATTCGGTCTTGTTGGAGGCACCCAACTTTTCTTCCTCATACTGGATGAACCAGCCGATCATTTGACGCCACAAGGCCTCCACAAGTTCCGGCGGCAGGTCGTTTTCCTCGGCCCGCGCGCGGACCTTGTCGATGACCTGCTGGATGCGCCAGGGCACCCGGGCGTCGGCCGGCGAGTTCTTGAGCTGCCAGGCCCGATCCACATAGGAGAACCGTTCGCAGATGAGGTCGACCAACGCCCGGTCGATCCGGTCGATTTCGACCCGCACATCATTCATGCTCTCACATTGATCCGCTTTGCGCGTCGGCATCGCGTCCCCTTCCACTAACTGGTGTTCTGCGGAACCACGGCTTCGGCTTCGATCTCGACCAGCCAATCCTTGCTGACAAAACCGGAAACCTGAAGCGTGGTGTTGGCAGGACGAATATCGGCGAAGACCTCGCCATGCACTTTGCCCACCGCTTCGAAATGCGCGATATCGACGAGATAGACGCGCGTGCGGACCACGTCCTTGAAGCTGGCGCCCGCTTCTTGAAGCGCCTTGCCAATGGTGTCGAAGATCGCGCGGGTCTGGGCCTCAGGATCGCCAATCGCCACGGGCTTGCCGCCGGACCCAGCCGTCGTGCCGGCAACGAACACAAGATTGCCGACACGCACGGCCCGCGAGAAGCCGACGGTCGACTCATAAGGACTGCCTGTCGAGACCAGGAGCCTGCTCATGGGCTCTTGCTCCACCAGTCTTGCGGCTTGGCCAGCGGGCCGGCCGCGTCCTCGATCACCTGCCCTGCCCGAAACAGGGTCTCCTCGTCGAAGTTCCGGCCGATGAGCTGAAGCCCCAGCGGCGTGCCTTCTGACGAGAGCCCCGCCGGGATCGACATACCGGGCAGCCCAGCCATGTTCACCGTCACGGTCAAAATGTCGTTCAAGTACATCTCGACCGGATCGCCTGACTTCTCACCGACGGCGAAGGCCGGGCTTGGCGTGGTCGGCGTCAAAATCGCATCGACGCCCTCGAACGCCAGATCGAAATCCCGCTTGATCAAGGTGCGCACCTTTTGCGCCTTCAAATAGTAGGCATCGTAATAGCCGGCCGACAGGACATAGGTCCCGATCAGGATTCGCCGCTTCACCTCCGCGCCGAACCCGGCCTCGCGGGTGTTCTCGTACATGGACGTCACATCGGACCCAGGCTCGCGCAAGCCGTAGCGGACGCCGTCATAGCGGGCGAGGTTCGAGGACGCCTCCGCCGGCGCCACAATATAATAGGACGGCAGCGCGTACTTCGTGTGCGGCAGGCTCACCTCTTTGATCGCCGCGCCCGCGTCCTTCAGCCAGGCAATGCCTTGCTGCCACAGCGCCTCGACCTCCGGCGCCATACCGTCCACGCGATATTCGTCGGGAATGCCGATTGTCAGTCCCTTGACCCCCTGACCGACCGCCGCCTCGAAGTCGGGCACGGGCACGTCGGCGCTCGTCGTGTCCTTCGGGTCGTGGCTCGCCATGGCGTTCAGCATGATTGCGGCATCGCGGACCGATCGGGTGATCGGGCCCGCCTGGTCCAGCGACGAAGCGAAGGCCACGATGCCCCAGCGCGAACACCGCCCATAGGTTGGTTTGAGGCCGACGGTCCCTGTGAACGCGGCTGGTTGCCGGATCGAGCCGCCCGTATCCGTCGCCGTCGCCCCAAGGCAGAGCCGCGCGGCGACAGCCGCCGCGGACCCGCCGGACGAGCCGCCCGGGACGAGCTTGGCGTCGGAGCCCTCGCGCCGCCAAGGATTGACGGCATCGCCGTAGTAACTGGTCTCGTTGGACGACCCCATGGCGAACTCATCATTATTGAGCTTGCCGAGCATCACCGCGCCCTCCGCCCAAAGATTGGCGGTGACCGTGGACTCGTAAGGAGGCGTGAAGCCGTCGAGAATATGCGAGCACGCAGTCGTGCGAACGTCGCGCGTGCAGAAGAGGTCCTTGATCCCGAGCGGGATGCCCTCCAGCGCGCCCCCCTCGCCCTTGCTCAGCCGCGCGTCGCTCGCCTTGGCCATCTCAAGCGCGCGCTCTGGCGTCTGCAAGACATAGGCATTGAGGTTCTCATTGGCCGCAGCGATCGCGTCGAGATGCGCCTGCGTCAACTCTGAGGCCGAGAAGGACCGTTCGCGCAAACCGTCGCGCGCATCGGCAATGGTAAGGTCGATCAAATCCGTCACGTGGGCTACTCGACTATCTTCGGCACCACGAAATAGTGGTCGTCCACCTCAGGCGCGTTCTTGACGATGTCGTCCGCGCAGAAACCGTCGGTCACCTCGTCTTTCCGCTTCTTCATGCTCATCGCCTCGACCCGCGTCATGGGCTCCACATCCCGGGTATCGAGCTCGTCGAGCTGCGCCACCCAGTCCAGAATGCCTGACAGCTCCGTCTCAAGCCGCGCCGCCTCCTCATCGGTGATGGCGATGCGGGCCAGGCGGGCGATACGGCGGACTGTGGCGCGGTCGACGGACATGGAAGGTCTGGCGAATTGCTTGGATGCAGGGTCTTGCGTTCGGGGCCCTCCCTGTAGCATCGCCCAAGACCAGCGGCAACGCAGGCGCGGCAACTTGGCCGGGTGCCACGCCCCCGCAGGCGCTCAGACCTCAAAAGGCCTTGCAGATCCTGCCCGTATCGCCAAGGTGGTCCGCGTGGACGTCAGTTTCATCGTGTGATCTTCAGCCTGGCTCTGTGACAGCAACCCCGATCCCACCTATCGAAGACCTGCCATCGAGGCTACAGCCCGATGCGCGGCTGCTCGGCCTCGATGTCGGGACCAAGACCATCGGTTTGGCCCTGTCCGACGTGACCCGCACGATCGCCACGCCATACGAGACCCTGAAGCGCACGAAGTTCACCGCAGACGTTAAGCGCCTTGCGGAGATCGTCGAGAAGGAAGCCGTCGGCGGCCTCATCATCGGGCTGCCGCTCAATCTCGATGGCAGCGAAGGCCCGCGCGCCCAGTCTACCCGCGCCTTTGCGCGAAACGTGGGAATGCACATGGATATTCCCATGGCGTTCTGGGACGAGCGCCTGTCGACCGCGGCAGTTGAGCGGCACTTGATCGCGGCAGATGCCTCCAGAAAGCGCCGGGCCGAGGTCATCGACCGTATGGCCGCAGCCTATATCCTCCAAGGCGCCCTCGACCGGTTGCGGGGACTGTCCCGCGACGCGCTCTAGGACCACAGACCTTCCAACAAGAGGTACTGCATCGGGGTCTCGTGGCAGAGGCCAACACCACACTGTACGATGGTCGAGACCGTGTTCGCGACGGCGAGCACCAAGAACAGCAGAAGCGCCAAAAGGGGCAGCGCCTTTAAGCGCACCGCCATCGGGTCGGCCCGCGAGAACTGCCGGTCGCTCAGCAACATGATGGCGCACCCGACGACGATCGCAACGGCTGCGAGAAACGCCCACGTGTAGAGGTGAATGCCAAACACGGGGTCTCCGAACGAGCCGGTGCCGGGCACCACATGCAAGGCGACTTGCCTCAAGGAAATGGCGCCACTGGCCACCGCCCCAATGATGGCGATGCCGTAATGGCTGGGCTTGGGACCAAACACCAGGTTCAGCGCAATGCCGAAGCCGGCGGCGATCAGGCCAGCCCGCTGCAGGATGCATAACGGACAGGGGAGTTCGCCGAACCAAAGCTGGTCGACAAAAGCGAGCGTCAACAACGCCCCGATGCCCAGGAGGCCGAGCGCGTTGAGCAGTCTCGACAGGTCGGCGGACACGCCCTTCTCCCTAGAGCTGGATGTTGATGACTTCCGTAAAGTGGAAGTGGAACAAGACCAGCATCGCAACAAGCCCAACCACCCAGAACCCCATGGATACGCTCCGCTGGCGCAGCCACGCGGCCCCGACCGCGCACGCAAAGAGAACAAAGGGTAAGCTCATCATGATCTCGTGCTCCCGATTGTCCCCCGAAAACCGGCCGCACCCAGAGCAGGCGCGCAAATTCCCTCAACCGGTCAGTTCATCTTGTTGATTCGATTAGATTGTAGGGTATTGAAGTTCACCCCGCGCTGACAAGCCCCCTCACCCCACGTCGCCGGTCAGGCGCGGGAGCTTAGGCCCATTTGTCAGACGGTTTGATGATGGCCGGCAGGTGTCGCGGCACGCGCTACGCGACCTGCGGCTGAGCCCGTTCCACCAGGGTCCGCGCCTCGATCTTGGCTGCGCCCGCGCCGTAGGTGCTGCGCCACGGACCGGCAAGCCGGGTTGCCAGGAAGGCATCGCTGACATCGTGAGGCCGGTGCGCCAGAAGCAAGGCCGCCGCCTGGGCGAGGGCCAACTGCTCAACCAGGGTGCGCAACACACTTTGATCGTGCATCGCTTGGGCCAGGTAGGTCTCGATGCGATCGAGCGCACTTGCGAGCCTTGGGTCCCGGCCGCCCAGCGCATCGATGCCGTCAAGGACGGAGCGCACAGTCTCCGGCGATCGCTCGGCGACGCGCAGGACGTCGAGCCCCATGACATTGCCGGAGCCTTCCCAGATGGCGTTCACCGGGACCTCGCGGTAGAGCAACGGAAAGCCCCCTTCTTCTACGTAGCCGTTGCCACCCATGCACTCCATGGCCTCGTAGACCAGGTTCGGTGCCGTCTTGCACACCCAGTACTTCGTCACCGGGGTCATCAAGCGCCGATAGGCGACCTCGGCCGGGTCGGGCCCGCCATCGAACGCGCGTGCCAGCCGAAACGCCAGCGCCGTGGCCGCCTCAACGTCGAGAACCATGTCGGCCAGCACCTGCCCCATCAGCGGTTGGTCGATAAGACGCTTCTGGAAGACGCTGCGGTGCTTCGTGTGATGGATCGCCCGGGCCACGGCCTGGCGCATCAGGCCCGCGGACGACACGGCGCAGTCCAAACGCGTCAGGGTCACCATGTCGATGATCGCCGGCACACCGCGCCCCTCCTCGCCCACGAGGAAGCCCACCGCATCCGCAAACTCCACTTCGGAAGAGGCATTGGAGCGGTTGCCGAGTTTGTCCTTCAACCGGACCAGGTGAATGCCGTTCAAGCCAATCTCCGGGCTCAGACGCGGCAGCAGGAAGCAGCTCAGCCCTGCTTTGGTTTGCGCCAAGACCAGGAAAGCGTCCGACATAGGGGCCGACAGAAACCACTTATGGCCCGTGATCGCATAGGCGCCGTCGGACCCCTCAAGCGGTTCGGCGCGGGTCGTGTTGGCGCGCACATCGGTCCCGCCTTGGCGCTCCGTCATGCCCATGCCGAGCGTGACGGCGGACTTGAGGCTGGCCGGAGCGGGCGACGGATCGTAGGTCCGCGCCAAGATCCGCGGCAGCCACTCCGCCGCCAGCGCCGGCGTGTGCTGTAAAGCGGCCACCGAGGCGTGCGTCATGGTGATGGGGCAGCAATGACCGGGCTCCATCTGGGCTGCCACATAGAGTCCTGCGGCCCGTGCGACCTGCGCGCCGCCTCGGGGCGGTTGGCCATCCAGGAGATGCTCCCAGGTCGCGCAGTGCAGCCCTTGGGCCATGCTGATCGCCAGGATCTCGTGATAGGCCGGGTGAAACTCGACGTGATCGATGCGCCGGCCTTGTGCATCGAACCGTTGGAGCTCCGGCGGATGGACATTGGCGAGCCGGCCCAGCTCGATCGCCGTTGCGCTTCCGGTGACGCCGCCGAAGCTCTCTAGGTCCTCGGCCGCATCGTCGCCGCCTTCCCGCGCGACGGCGGCGCGCAGCGCCTCATCGGACGTGAAGAGATTCACGTCGCCAAAAGGCGGGCTCTGATTGAAATCCGCATCGTCCCGCGAAGGCTCGCGCATAACACTCTCCTATACGCCCTTCCCATGGGCCGACCATGGCCTAGGCCCTTAAGCAAGCTTACCCTAAATGCACCCGCATGCTTGATGCCAAGACCAAGCGAGCCTATACAGTGGCCTTTAATGAGCATCGCGGCAGAAGCTCCGGAAATCACCTTTCCGCATCGCCATCTTCTTGGAATAGAAGGTCTTTCGCGCAGCGAGATTATTGCGCTGCTCGACCTGTCCGATGAGGCGGCGAAGTTCAGCCGTCAGGTCGACAAGAAGCGCGACGACCTGCATGGCCGCACCCTCATCAACCTGTTCTTTGAAGCCTCCACCCGCACCCAGAGCTCGTTCGAGCTGGCGGGCAAGCGGCTCGGCGCCGACGTGATGAACATGTCGATCCCGACCTCGTCGGTCAAAAAAGGCGAGACGCTGATCGACACGGCAGTGACGCTGAACGCCATGCGGCCGGATCTGCTCGTCGTCCGCCATCATGCCGCCGGCGCCGTGGAGTTGCTCTCGCAAAAGGTCGACTGCTCCGTAGTCAATGCGGGCGATGGCAGCCACGAGCACCCCACCCAGGCGCTACTCGATGCCTTGACCATTCGGCGTCACAAGACGCGGATTGAAGGTCTCATCGTCGCCATCTGCGGCGATATCATGCACTCGCGGGTCGCGCGGTCGAACATTCTTCTGCTCAACACGCTGGGCGCCCGCGTGCGGGTCATCGCGCCCTCCACGCTTCTTGGCGCCGGGATCGATCGGTTGGGCGTCGAGGTCCACAACTCCATGCGCGAGGGGCTGGCCGATGCCGACATCGTCATGATGCTGCGCCTTCAGCGCGAACGGATGGTGTCGAGCTTGATCCCCAGCCAGCGGGAGTACTTTCACTTCTACGGGCTCGACAGCGAGAAGCTTGCCCGCGCCAAGCCCGATGCGCTGATCATGCACCCCGGGCCGATGAACCGCGGTGTGGAAATCGACTCCAACGTGGCGGACGGCGCACGCAGCGTGATCCGCGAACAGGTGGAGATGGGTGTCGCCGTGCGCATGGCCGTCTTGCAAGCGCTCGCCCGTCACCTGCCCAACCAATGACCGCCATGCAAGATCACGACGATCACCATGTCCGGCGCAAGCCGCTCGCCTTGGTGAATGCCCGGCTGGTCGATCCTGCCACGGGTCTCGATGCCTTCGGCGGCCTCTTGATCGAAAACGGGACCATCGCCGATCTCGGCATGCACATCATGGAAGGCTCGGTGGAGGGTGCGGAGAGCCTCGATTGCGGCGGCCGGACCATCGCGCCTGGGCTCATCGACATGATGGTGTTCGCCGGCGAGCCGGGCCATGAGCACCGCGAGACCCTGGCGACAGCCAGCCGGGCCGCAGCCGCGGGCGGCGTCACCACGATCCTGTGCATGCCGAACACGGACCCAGTGATCGACGACGTGGCGCTCGTGGACTTTGTCTTGCGCCGCGCCCGCGACACCGCCCTCGTTCATGTCCACCCCATGGCCGGCATGACCAGGGACTTGAAGGGCCAGGAGATGGCCGAGATCGGTTTGCTCCGCGAAGCCGGCGCCCTCGCCTTCACCAACGGCAAAACCAGCGTCGCCAATGCCAGGCTGATGCGCAACGTGTTGTCCTACGCCAAGGACTATGACGCTCTCATCGTCCACCACCTGGAGGATGCGTCATTGGCCCAAGATGGGGTGATGAACGAGGGCGAGGTGGCCACGCGGTTGGGCTTGCGCGGTGTGCCGGCCGCCGCCGAGACCCTGGTGCTGGAACGCGACGTCCGTCTCGTAGAACTGACGGGCGGGCGCTACCACGCCGGGCAGATTTCGTGCCGTGCGTCGCTGGAAGTGGTTCGCGCAGCGAAGGCACGCGGGTTGCCGGTGACCTGCGGCGTTTCGATCAACCATCTCACCTTGAACGAGAACGACATCGGCTCCTACCGGACCTTCTTCAAGATGAAGCCGCCGCTCCGCGCGGAGGAGGATCGGCAGGCCATGGTCGAAGGCGTGGCCAGCGGCGACATCGACGTGATCGTCTCCGCGCACGATCCGCGCGGCGCCGAAGGCAAACGGCGGCCCTTTGCGGAGGCGGCGGACGGCGCAGTGGGCCTTGAGACCATGTTGGGCGCCGCCTTGCGCCTCTATCACAACGGCCAAGTCACCCTGCACCGCTTGCTGGAAGCGATGTCCGCAACGCCCGCGGACCTTCTCGGCCTCGGCTGCGGACGGCTGAGCAAAGGCGCGCCGGCGGATTTGGTGCTGATCGACCTCGAAATGCCCTGGGCGGTGGCGCTGGAGGAGCTGCGCTCCAAATCCAAGAACACGCCGTTCGAGGGGGCCCGGTTCGAAGGCCGGGCGCTTGTCACGTTCGTTGCCGGACGGCCCGTCTATCACTACGGTTGATCACGTTTGGCGTCGGGAGGAAGGGGTGAGCGATGCCGCCGTCTGGGGACTGGGGCACAGATTTCGCGTTTGGCCTGTTCAGCCTCGCCTTCGGGTATCTCCTCGGCTCCATCCCCTTCGGCTTGATCTTCACGCATCTGGCGGGCGCCGGCGATGTCCGCAAGATCGGATCCGGCAATATTGGCGCGACCAATGTGCTGCGGACGGGCAAGAAAGGGCTGGCCGCGCTCACGCTGATCTGTGACCTGCTGAAAGGCACCGCCGCCGTCTGGCTCGGCGCGCAGCTCGGGCCCTACGCCGCCATGCTCGGCGGCCTTGGCGCCTTCCTCGGACACCTCTTTCCCCTTTGGCTTGGCTTTCGCGGCGGCAAAGGCGTCGCCACCTATATCGGTGTGGCGCTTGGGCTGTTCTGGCCTGCGGCCCTTGCCTTCTGCATCATCTGGCTGCTCGTGGCCACCGCGACCCGCTATTCGTCCCTGGCCGCGCTGATCGCTAGCGCAGCAACCGTCGGTACGTTCGCGGTTCTACAGATGTGGCCATTGGGGGCGCTGTTTGGCGTCCTGACGCTCCTTCTCTACATTCGCCACGCCGCGAATATTCGGCGCCTGTTGAAGGGCGAGGAGACGCGCATTGGACAAAGCAACCAGCAAGCCTGAGCGCCTCAACGACGCGCAGCGTTTGGCTTGGCTGCGTCTGATCCGCAGCGAGAACATCGGTCCCGCCACCTTCCGCGTGTTGGTCAATCAATTCGGAGGCGCCATCGCCGCGATCGAAGCTGTGCCCCACCTATCGCGTCGCGGTGGCCGTCCGACGATACGCCTCTGCACCGAAGCTGAAGCCGAGGCCGAGCTCGCGGAGGCGCGCAAGGCCGGCATGCATCTCGTGGCACTCGGCGAGCACGGTTATCCGCCGGCCCTGGCGCAAATCGATGCGCCGCCGCCGCTCATCTACGTCAAAGGCCGGCTTGAGCTGGCTCGCCTACCGATCATCGCCATTGTCGGCGCGCGCAACGGCTCGGCGGTCGGCCAGAAATTCACGCGCCGGATCGCCCGCGCGCTGGGTCACGAAGGGTTTGTCGTTGCCTCCGGACTGGCCCGCGGCATCGACACCGCCGCCCACACCGCCTCGCTCGAGCACGGCACGATCGCCGTCGTCGCAGGCGGTATCGACGTGGTCTATCCCCCGGAGAACGCGGCGTTGCAGGAGAGCATCGGCGAACAGGGTCTTCTCATCAGCGAACGCCCGCCAGGTCTCGCACCGCGAGGCAAGGACTTTCCCCGCCGCAACAGATTGATCTCGGGCATTTCCCTCGGCGTCGTGGTGATGGAAGCCGCCCAGCGCTCCGGTTCGCTGATCACCGCCCGGCTGGCCGGCGAGCAAGGCCGCGAGGTTTTCGCCGTTCCGGGAAGCCCACTCGATCCGCGCGCCGCCGGGACCAACAACCTGCTGAGGCAAGGGGCGACGCTGGTCACCGAGGTCTCGGACATCGTCGACACGCTTTCGCCGATTCTCGGCCGCACACCCCCACCGCCGCTTGAATTCGCCTCCTCCGACGACCCGGTCACACCGGCGCCGCTTCCTGATATCGGCCAAACCGAACGGGAGCGTGTCCTGGAGGCGCTTGGCCCAAGCCCGGTGGATATCGACGAGTTGATCCGCGCCACGGGGCTAGAGGCGCGCAAGGTTCATATCATCCTGCTGGAGCTCGACCTGGCAGGACGCCTGCAGCGCCACGGGCAGCAACTTGTCTCGCTGATCGAGCCGTGAGGCGGCTCAGTCCTTCTTGCGCGCGTGCTTGCGCTTTTCGTTGTTCGCTTCTTCGAGCGCTACGCTGATCAGGTAAGCCAGGAACGGCAGGTTCGCCTGATGCGCCGAGAGCCGCAGCCCCTCGAGCATGGCAGCGATATACTCGGCGGTTTCGCGGCGCGATCCCCCGGTGTCTTTGCGAACGGTGCCTGCACTTACCGGAGGCTGGGCCCCTGAGCCTGCCATTCCATCCCGCCTTGCATCGTGCCCACTGATTCCCACTGCCGCCTCCGATTCTTGCGGTGTTGGCAGCGCTTATCGCACCAAGAGCACACCCAGGATTAACACTCTATGGTTGTTGATAGTTAATATAGACACCCATAGGTTGTCAATCATCCGCGCGCTGAATTTGACACCAGCGGACGGAGACACCATTTTCGGCGCGTGCCGGGGTCGATTCCAGACCCATCGCCCTCAGCCGAGCGCCCCGTTTGCGCGGCTAGGAACGTCTCAATGAACATCGTCATCGTCGAATCGCCAGCGAAGGCAAAGACCGTCAACAAGTATCTCGGCCCCGATTATCGGGTGCTCGCCTCCTATGGGCATGTGCGGGATCTGCCGTCCAAGAACGGGTCCGTGCTGCCCGACAACGATTTCGAGATGCACTGGGACGTCGACCCAAAGTCGGCCAAGCGGCTCAACGAAATCGCGCAGGCGCTGAAAGGCGCCGACAAGTTGATCCTCGCCACGGACCCCGACCGCGAGGGCGAGGCGATCTCCTGGCACGTGCTCCAGGTACTCGGTCGCAAGAAGCTCCTCGACAAGATCGACGTCGAGCGCGTCGTCTTCAATGCCGTGACCAAGGAAGCCGTGCTCGACGCCATGCGCCATCCGCGCAAGATCGACGAGCCTTTGGTGAACGCCTACCTGGCGCGCCGCGCGCTCGACTATCTCGTGGGCTTTACGCTGTCGCCGGTGCTGTGGCGGAAGCTGCCGGGCGCCCGCTCCGCCGGCCGCGTACAGTCGGTCGCCCTTCGCCTCGTCTGCGACCGCGAGTTGGAGATCGAGAAGTTCAAGGCGCGGGAGTATTGGTCGATCGTCGCCGATCTCGCCACGGCCAAGAACGCGACCTTCCAAGCACGGCTCGTCTCGGCCGACGGCAAGAAGCTCGAGAAGTTCGACATTCCGGATCAGGCGCATGCTGCGCGCTTGAAGGACGCACTTGAAGGCGGACGCTTCTCCGTTGGCAAGATCGAAAGCAAATCCCAGCGCCGCAACCCCGCCGCGCCCTTCACCACCTCGACCCTGCAGCAAGAGGCTTCGCGCAAGCTCGGCTTCGCACCCCGCCAGACCATGCAATTGGCGCAGAGGCTGTACGAGGGCATCGACCTCGGCGGCGAGGCCGAAGGTCTTATCACGTATATGCGGACGGATGGCGTGCAGATCGTGCCCGAAGCCATCGCGGCGATCCGCGACCTGGTGACGGGCCTTTACGGCGACCGTTATGTGCCGCCGGAGCCGCGCGAATACGCAACCAAGGCCAAGAACGCACAAGAAGCCCATGAGGCGATCCGGCCCACCGACTTCAGCAAGTCCCCCGACAAGATCGGCCGCTATCTCGATGACGATGCCCTGAAGCTTTACAAGCTGATCTGGCAACGCAGCCTGGCAAGCCAGGCCGCGAGCGCCGAGATCGAGCGGACCACCGTGGACATCGAGGTGGCGGGCAAGGATGGAAAACCCTACGGCGTCCGCGCCACGGGCTCGGTCATCCGCTTCGACGGCTTTCTTAAGATCTACGAAGAGGGCGTCGACGACGCCGTCGGCGAGGATGGCGCCCTCCCCGCGCTGAATGAGGGCGAGACACTTGAGCGGAACGCTATTCACGCCAAGCAACACTTCACCGAGCCGCCGCCCCGCTACAGCGAAGCGACGCTTATCAAGAAGATGGAGGACCTCGGCATTGGCCGGCCCTCGACCTATGCCTCAACACTCAACGTTCTGCGCGAGCGCGAATATGTGCGCATCGACAAGAAGCGCCTGCACCCGGAGGACAAGGGGCGCCTCGTCACGGCCTTCCTGGAGAGTTTCTTCAAGCGCTATGTCGAGTACGACTTCACGGCCGACCTTGAAGAGAAGCTCGACAGCATCTCCGCCGGCGACCTGGCTTGGAAGGATGTACTGCGCGACTTCTGGCGCGACTTTATCGGCGCGGTGAACGATATCGGCGATCTCAGGATCGCCCAGGTGCTCGATGCGCTCAACGAGCTTCTCGGACCCCATGTCTTCCCTGACACGGGCGACGGCAACCCTCGCGCCTGTCCGGCCTGCAAGGACGGCCAACTCAGTCTCAAGGTCGGCAAGTTCGGTGCCTTTGTCGGCTGTTCCAACTATCCCGACTGCCGCTATACGCGCCAGCTCGCCGATACCGGCGACAAGGCCGCGCTCGCGGACGGCAAGGTGCTCGGTACCGATCCCGAAACGGGTTTCGAGGTCAGTGTGCGCACTGGGCGCTTCGGGCCCTACATCCAGCTCGGCGAGGCCGTGGACGGCGAAAAGCCGAAGCGTGCCTCCATACCCAAGGGCACCGATCCTGAGGCCATCGAGTTGGACCGCGCCTTGGCGCTGCTGTCCCTGCCGCGTGAGATCGGCCTTCACCCCGAAAGCGGCAAGCCCATCACCGCCGGATATGGCCGCTATGGCCCTTACGTTCAGTGCGACGGCAAATATGCAAGCCTCAGCACGCCGGAGGAGGTGTTCGAGGTGGGCGCCAACCGCGCCGTCACCCTCCTCGCGGAGAAAGCGGCAAACCGCCGTCCGCGTGGATCAAGCGTCCTCAAAGAGCTCGGCGATCACCCGGACGAAGGTGGCAAGGTCCAGGTCTTGAATGGCCGGTACGGCCCTTACGTGAAGCACGGCAAGATCAACGCCACCATTCCCAAGGATCGCGAGCCTGAGCAAGTCACGCTTGAAGAGGCCCTGGAACTGATTGCCGCCCGCGCCGCCAAAGGCCCCGCCAAAAAACGGGCCGCTAAGAAAGCCCCTGCAAAGAAAGCCGCCGCGAAGAAGACAGCGGCGAAGAAGACGCCCAAGAAGCCTGCGGGCAAGAGCGCAAAGAGCAAGGAGGCCGCCGGCGAGGCGGCAAGCTAAGCAGCGCACGTGGCAAAGACCAGCAAGGCTGCTCCCAAAAAGAAGAAGACAGCCGCGGGCAAACGCGCGAGCACACTTCCATCCAAGCAAGAGATCGTTGATTTCCTGGAGAGCTCCACGGCGAAGGCCGGCAAGCGCGAGATCGCCCGCGCCTTCGGCGTGAAAGGCGCCGATCGTATCACGCTGAAGAACCTGTTGCGTAGCATGGCCGAGGAAGGCCTCATCGCCGGCTCGCGGCGCAAGCTGACGCGCCCCGGCACGCTTCCCCCTGTCACCGTGATCGAAATCACCGGACGCGACCAGGACGGCGAGTTCGTCGCAAAGCCTGCGACCTGGGACGACGAGCATGGCCCCGTCCCGCGCATCCTCATGGCGGAGGACAAACGCGACCGCGCGCCTGCGGCCGGCATCGGCGACCGCGTGCTGGCCCGCATCACCGGCCTTGGCGCGGACGCGGGCTACGCCTATCAGGCCCGCACCATCAAGCGCCTGCCTCGCAGCACCTCCCGCAGCCTGCTCGGTATCTTCCGCGCGCTGAAGGACGGCCGCGGCGTCATCGACCCGGTCGACAAGAAGCAATTGAAGGAGTGGACGGTTCCACGCGGCGCAACCGACGATGCGCAGGATGGCGAGCTCGTGCGCTTCGAGATCGCGCGATCGGCGCGCTACGGCGTCCCGACGGCGCGCGTCACAGAGCGGCTCGGAAACCCGGAAGCACAACACGCCATCAGCCTGATCGCCGTGCACGCCCATGGCATTCCCGACGTCTTCCCGCCCCCCGTGATCGCCGAGGCCGAGGCGGCGAAGGAAGCAGACCTCGGCCGCCGAGAAGACCTGCGGCAAGTGCCGTTTATCACCATCGATCCGCCCGATGCCCGGGACCACGACGACGCCGTCTGGGCCGAGCCTGACCCAAACCCGAAGAACGAAGGCGGTTGGATCGTCATGGTCGCGATCGCCGACGTTGCCCACTACGTCACGCCGGAAAGCGCGATGGACAGCGAGGCGCGCAAACGCGGCAACTCGGTCTACTTTCCGGATCGCGTGGTGCCGATGCTTCCGGAAGGCATTTCAAACGACCTTTGCTCCTTGAAGGAAGACGTTGACCGGCCCTGTCTCGCGGTCCGCATGATCTTCGACAAGCGCGGCCGGAAGGTGAGCCACCGCTTCTTGCGTGGGCTGATGCGGTCAGCCGCGAGTCTCAGCTATGAGCAAGCGCAGGCCGCCATTGATGGACGTACGGACGACGCGACAGGTCCGCTGCTGGAGACCGTCTTACAGCCTCTTTGGGGCGCCTATGCCAGCGTGTTCCGTGCCCGCACCGAACGCGCGCCGCTCGACCTCGACTTGCCGGAGCGCAAGATCCTGCTCGACGACAAAGGCCAGGTCCGCAGCGTCGCCACGCCACCGCGCCTCGATGCGCATCGATTGATCGAGGAATTCATGATCCAGGCGAACGTGTCCGCGGCCGAGACGCTGGAAGCAAAGCGCATGCCTCTGATCTACCGGGTCCACGACGCGCCCTCCAAGGAGAAGCTCACCGCCCTCGGCGAATTCCTCGCAACGATCGATATCAAACTGCCGAAGGCCGGGACGCTGAAGCCCGAACAGTTCAACCGCATTCTTGCCCAGACGCGGGCGAGCCCGACCGCGGACCTGGTCGCCGAGGTTGTCCTCAGAAGCCAATCCCAAGCCGAGTACAGCCCCCACAATTTCGGGCACTTCGGTCTCAACTTGCGCCGCTATGCCCACTTCACGTCTCCCATCCGGCGCTATGCGGACCTCACGGTCCACCGCGCGCTGATCCGCGCCCTCGATCTTGGCGCGGGCGGCCTCACGGACAAGGAGGTCGAGGCGCTGGAGGAGATCGCAGGTGCCATCTCCGACACCGAGCGCCGGGCCATGGCGGCGGAGCGCGAGACGACGGACCGGCTCATCGCGGCCTATCTTGCCGACCATATCGGCACGACCTTCCAGGCCCGCGTGTCGGGGCTGGTGCGAAGTGGCCTGTTCGTGCGCCTCACGGAGACGGGCGCCGACGGCTTCGTCCCTGCCTCCGGCGTCGGCAACGAGTATTTCTACCACGACGAGGTCCGCCAAGCGCTGGTCGGCGAGGACACGGGGCTGGCGTATCAGCTCGGCGATCCCGTCGAGGTCCGCCTGGCCGAGGCCATTCCGACGGCCGGAGCGCTACGTTTTGACATGTTGAGCGAAGGACGCCGACTTGCTACCAAGGGCGGACGTGCGCGGGTCAAGAAGCCGGGTCGCAGTGGCGGGTCTCACCGTCGAGGCAGCCGGAAAGCAGGCGCCCGGAAACGGGGCTGAGGCGCCAGGTGCGGCCCCACAAGCTGAGACCCCCCGAGGAGGTCAGGATCAATGCAAGACGCAATTAGGACCGAAGCCTCCCACCCTCATCAACGCGACGGCCGCTCCATCGGCCCCCGCCCGCTTGGGCAATCCATGTTGCGGGGCGCTCTTCTGAAATGTCCGTCCTGCGGTACCGGGGCGATGTTTCACCGGTACTTGAAGGTCTCGGACACGTGCGGCCATTGCGGCGAGTCGTTGCATCATCACCGCGCCGACGACGCACCGGCCTATTTCACCATCGCTATCGTGGGCAAGGTGGTGGTGGGCTTGGTTCTCGCCGTGGAGATGGCCTATCAGCCGCCCATGTGGCTCCACGCGGCCCTCTGGCTGCCGCTCACGGTCGTGTTTGCCCTGGCCCTTCTGGCGCCCATCAAGGGGTCCCTGGTGGGCCTGCAATGGTCCCTTCTCATGCATGGCTTTGACCCCGATGCGAAGGAAGAGATCGGCGACCGGCTGGCCCCGCCGTCGACTTGACTTCCACCCGCGACCCGATAGGTTGCGCGCCAATTTCTCCAAGACTGACTATCTGAGGACGACATGGCTAAGCCCGTCACCCAAAAGATCAAACTCGTGAGTAGTGCCGGCACGGGCTATTTCTACGTCACGAAGAAGAACCCGCGGAACCAGACCGAGAAGCTCGTCATGGAGCTGTCCTTGGCGGTCGCGCGCAAGCACGTCGAGTTCAAGGAAGCCAAAATCAAGTAGCGCTTCTTCGGACCGGCCCCCGGGCCACTCACCTCAAGCCAGAGACAAAATGCCGCTCCGCTCATGTCGCGGCGCGCCCGTCCGCGCATGCCGAACGGATGCCTGTGCAGACTCGAATTGTGCCGAAGGGGACGACCACCGCCGCAAATAAGGTGGCCGGTCGAAACGCGGCGCTAACGAGGAGGCCACTCAACCGCACTCCGACCGGCCAGACCCCACGGACCCAGGAGATGCGGCGGACCTGAGCATTCCGCAGGGTTATTCTGCGCTGAGAGGGATGGTTCAGAAGCTCTGCGCGCTTATGGTCGCGTGCCCCTGGATTATCGCCTCTTCCGCGCCAAATCGTCGGAACTAACTCAAATCATAAACACATCTAACGGCGGAACAAAACCAATCATCCACCTTAGCTTAATATGCCAAAAAATAAGGCATTGTAAAGCTTTAAGCACAGGCCCTCAGAGCCCGGATAAGCTAGGTGGGGGATCCTTGGTCCTAGGGGCACGCAACGGTCGCAGATCCGGCACAACTGATTCGCAAGAGCGGCCCATCGGGCCGCCGGCGGAGGTGGAGAACCGCTCTCAAGCGGCGTCGGCAACCACCCGATTGCGGCCGTCGCGCTTTGCGCAATACAACGCCTGGTCCGCCCGCTTCAGCAGGATCTGCGGCGTGTCGTCGGGGAACTCCAACGCGGCGACACCCGCGCTCACCGTGACATCGATGGCATCGGTCGACTCGCCGACAAAAAACGCCGATGTCTCGATGCACCGGCGCAGGCGCTCTCCAACCAAATAGGCTTGGTCCCGATCCGTATCGGGCATGACGACCACGAACTCTTCCCCGCCGAGCCGGCAAGCCAGATCGATGCCGCGGATATTGCGCTTTAGGCGCGTGGCGAACTCCCGCAGCACCGCATCGCCCGCATCATGGCCCAACGTGTCGTTGATTGCCTTGAAGTGGTCGATGTCCAACACAAGAACCGACAACGGCTTGCCGCGCTGAGCCGCCTCTTCGAACAGCGTCTTCAAATGGCTGTTCATGTAGCGGCGGTTATGCAGCGACGTCAGAGGGTCGAGAATCGCCATCTCGACGGTTTCCTCAAGCCGCGTACGCAAGTGGTCGGTGAAGCGCTTCCGCTTGATCTGGGTGCGGACACGCGCTAGGAGTTCGTTCGGGTCGACGGGCCGCACGATGTAGTCGTTCACGCCCATATCCAGCCCGCGAAGCAAACGCGCCTCTTCGCCGGGCTCCACGATAATCATGATCGGCAAATGCCGGGTACGGTCGAGCGACCGCACCTGGGAGCACAGCCGCAGACCGTCGGCGTTCTCCAAATTGAGGCTGACGATCAGCAGGTCGTAATCGCCCTCTGGCGCCTCAAGCAGGGCACTGCCAGGATCTGTCTGCAGCTCCACACGATGCTCTGATTCCAGCGCCGCGGAGACACGGTCGGCGGAATGATCGCGGTCGTCGACAAGAAGTATCCGGCCCCCACGGCCCGCCTCGCCAAGCCTTTCGCTCATCGCCGCCGCGAAACCCATCTGCTCCTCCGTGGAGGCGCGCATGAGCATCTCGTCGGTCAAGAGCTTCAGCCTGGAGAGATTGCGGACCCGCGTGATGAGCGCGATGTCGTCCACGGGCTTCGTCAGAAAATCATCGGCACCCGCTTCCAGCCCCCGCACCCGGTCCGCAGGCTGATCGAGCGCTGTGACCATGATCACGGGAATGTGCTGCGTCTGCAGATCGGCCTTGAGTCGGCGGCAAACCTCGAACCCGTCCATGCCGGGCATCATCACATCCAGCAAGACGACGTCCGTTCCCTCCCCGGCGCAGATTTGCAGCGCCTCAGCACCGCTCTGGGCAGTCCGCACCTCGAAGTACTCCGCCGCAAGCCGCGCTTCCAGCAGCTTCACGTTGGCGTCCACGTCATCGACGACTAGAACTCGCGCGGTCATGTGCTCTACCGTGCCTCGCCGATGAATTGCTTTACAGTGTCGAGGAACATCGTCACGGAAATCGGCTTTGAGATATACGCCTCGCAACCGCCTTCGCGAATGCGCTCTTCGTCGCCCTTCATGGCGAATGCGGTGACGGCGACGACGGGAATCTCCCGCAGCTGATCGTCTTCCTTCAGCCACTTCGTCACTTCGAGGCCGGAGACCTCGGGCAACTGGATGTCCATCAGAATCAAGTCGGGACGATGCTCGCGGGCGAGTTCCAGCGCTTCCATGCCGTTGCGCGTCTGTAGCGTGCGGTAGCCATGCGCGTCCAACAGGTCGTGGAAGAGCTTCATGTTCAAGTCGTTATCCTCGACGATCAGAACGGTCTTGGTCATTGGCGTCGGCCCCCGCGATTCTGTCCGCCCATGATCGACGATATGATCGTATTGCGCCATGGCAGTTGGAGCCGGCCTGACCCTCCAGAACATGTTCGTTCGTCCCCCTTTTGGGCGGAGTGTCGCCGTAAACCTGTAACCAAACCCTTTAGAGCCTGGGCTGTACGTCCACTGAGCGGGCTGAATTGCCGACTTTTTGCCAAACCGCACGCGGCGCGTCCAAGGGCGACCGCCGGCAGGCCGAAGGCCGGCACCGATGTCAGCGCTGCTTGCACTCTTTGACTTTGAGATACTCCAGGGAGCTCAGCGTGCCGTTGATCGAGAAATCGCCGTAGTCGATCAGCAGCTGACGGCTCACTCCGTTTTCGTAGAGCCGGAAGTCGATCTGATAGCTCGGCGTGAGGTCGCCGTCCTCCCCCTCGAAATACCCGATCGAGACCGGCCAAGACGGCAAGTCCCCGAGCTGATTGTCCTTCGCCGGTGCTTCCAATGTCGCCGTCTCGGTTCCCGGCTTCACGACCGCGCCGATGAACGCCGTCGTCTCATAGACCTTTCTTCCCTTCTCGGAGCCATCGTAGATCCGGGCTTGGAACACTGTCTGTCCCGCCAGCGCCTTCTTGATAAGCGCGATACTGTGCTGCGTCGGGAAGAAGACCGGACCGCCCAAGTTGAGCTCCGTCCGCGAAGGCTGGCTGAGCGTCACCTCGATGGGATCCTTGGGCGCCTCGCGTGTCGCCCGGCCCATGGTCACGTCGCCCAACTTGTCGTTCAGGTACTGCGCCGATTGAAACCGGAACTTCTTACCGTCGCCCTGCTCCCATGTGGACGACCTGAGGTCCGTGAGATTGGTATGGCCTTGGGAGTCGGTCATCTGCGTGACCATGCGCATGTTCAACGAGTAGCCGTCGCATGGCGAGCCTGAGAACTCGAAGACCATACGCCCGTCGATCCCGGTGATGCCCGAGGCCGAGCGGGTCTCGTCCAGTGTCATCTCGTAGATGGCGCGGTGGGGCACGAGCTTACTGGCGGCGAATGCGATCGCCTCATGAGGAAGCGCAAACGCCATCCCCACGGCAATCACCGAGAGCCACACACCACGCTGTCCGCGCATTCCGCCATCTCCAATCCAACGCGTAAACTCTGACTCTTGGCACCAACCGCCAGGCTCGACAAGTGCAACTTGAGGCAGAAATCGCAACGAGGCTTGCAGGATGGCCCGTTTTGCTCAACTCTCGGCGGAACTTCTGAGGAAGGAGAAACCATGGCGGGCATCATTGAGGCGAAGCTCAAAGCACTCAACATCACCCTCCCCGAGGCCAAGGCCGCGATCGGCTCCTACGTGCCCTTTGTCCACATGAACGGCCAGCTCTTCGTCTCCGGCCAATTGCCCATGAAAGACGGCGGCCTCGCCGTCTCTGGCACGCTGGGCTACGGCGTAGCGCTAGAGTCGGGCCAAGAGGCAGCCAAGCTCTGCGCGCTCAACGTTCTCGCCCAGGCGAAAGCGGCTCTCGGCGACCTCGACCGCATCGCGCAACTCTTGCGCCTCTCCGGTTTCGTCAACGCCGCACCGGGCTTCGCCGACCATCCCAAGGTCATCAACGGCGCGTCAGACCTCATGGTGGAGGTCCTCGGCAACAAGGGGCTTCACACCCGGATCGCCGTCGGTTGCTCCAGCTTGCCGCTGAACGCCGCCGTCGAGGTCGACGCCATTTTTGCCATAGACTAGGACCCCAAACACGGAGTCCGGACATGGCCGAGCTCTACTGGCTCAAGCGGCCAATCGCACATCGCGGCCTTCACGACGCAGCCCACGGCATCGTCGAGAACAGCGCATCCGCCGTCACCGCCGCTTTGGGCAAGGGCTACGCCATCGAGGTCGACCTGCAATGCGCCGCCGATCAGAGGCCGGTGGTCTTCCACGACAGCACCCTTGACCGGCTCACCGACGAGAATGGCCCCGTGGCGGCACGCAATGCGAACTCCTTAAGCACCATTTCGCTCAAAGGCAGCGAGGACCGCATCCTGTCGCTGCCGGATCTCCTCGCCTTGGTGGGCGGTTATGTGCCGCTCGTGCTCGAGGTGAAGAGCACGTGGCGGCGCGACGGTGCCTTTGAGTCGCGCATCGCCGAGGAGCTTGGCGCCTATAGCGGCCCGGTGGCCGTCATGTCATTCGATCCGCATTCGATGGCGGCATTCCTTCGCGCCTCGCCAGCCCTGCCCCGGGGTCTCGTCGCCGGGCGCTTCGACGGCGCCAAAGACCGCTCGGCGCTGTCTGGCGCGCAGCGCTTCGCCATGCGGCATCTGCTCACATCTGCCTTCGCACGGCCCCAGTTCATCGCGTACCATATCGAAGCGCTTCCGGCGCTCGCGCCCTTGGTGGCGAAAGCGCTGTTCGGCTTGCCGCTGCTTACGTGGACCGTGAAGACCGAGGCCGACCGGGAACGCGCGCTTCGCTATGCCGACGCCATGATCTTTGAAGGGATCAAGCCCTGACCAAAGGCACGATGCGCTATAGGGGCGATGCTGAGACAGCCCCGGCGGATTCCGAAACGACTCTCCCTCGCGTCGTGGTGCGCATCACACCGCGCATTCGCGACGTGGCAGCGAGCGCGTGGGATGCCTGTGCCGGTGGCGGCGGGCTCGAAGGAACCTCAACACGACCTCCCAACCCATTCGTTTCGCACGCATTTTTGTGCGCTCTCGAGGAGAGCGGCTCGGCCACGCGCGAGACGGGTTGGCTACCCCAGCACCTGCTCTACGAGGATGCTGACGGGGCGTTGCTTGCTTGCATGCCCTGTTATCTGAAGACCCACTCCCAAGGGGAGTACGTCTTCGATCACGGCTGGGCGGAGGCCTATATGCGCGCCGGTGGGCGCTACTACCCGAAGCTCCAAGCCTCTGTCCCCTTTACGCCAGTGACCGGGCCACGGCTGCTGGTGCCCGCTGGCGTCGACCCCACCCAACGCCAAGCCCTGTTGCTCCAAGCAGGCCAGACCTTCACCGAAGAGCTCGGGGTGTCGTCCCTGCACATCACCTTCATGACGCAAAGCGAGTGGGAGATCGCCGGCCGTCTCGGCTATCTGCAACGCACCGACCAGCAGTTCCACTGGTGCAATCAAGACTACGCGTGTTTCGACGACTTCCTCGCCGCCCTGTCGTCTCGCAAGCGCAAGACCATCAAGAAGGAGCGCCGCGCCGCGCTCGAAGCGGGCGTCGAGATCGAGTGGATCACGGGCAGCGATCTGACCGAGGCCCATTGGGAAGCATTTTTCGCCTTCTACATGAACACCGGCGCGCGCAAATGGGGCACGCCTTATCTCACGCGAGAGTGCTTCAGCCTACTTGGCGAGAGCATGGCCGACGCGCTTCTACTGGTGCTGGCCAAGCGCGGCGGCACCTATATTGCCGGCGCCCTCAATGTCATCGGCGCCGATGCGCTCTACGGGCGCTATTGGGGGGCGATCGAAATGCACGACTTCTTGCATTTCGAAGTCTGCTACTACCAGGCCATCGACTATGCGATCGCGCACCGCCTCGCCCGGGTCGAGGCCGGCGCCCAAGGCGCGCACAAGCTGGCGCGCGGCTATCTGCCCGCCGAAACCTATAGCGCTCACTACGTCGCCGATCCGGGACTGGCCCGGGCGGTGGCGGACTATTTGGAACGCGAACGCCGGGTCGTGGCGCGCGAAGCCGCCCTCCTCACCGAGGAGTCCCCCTACCGGCGCGGCTGACGGTCTGCGCTCAGTCGAGCACGAACGAAATCTTGCCGTTGATCCGGTACTTGGCGATCTTGCCGTTCTCGACCTGGGCTTCGAAATTCTTGATGTAGATCGATTTGACGTTGCGCACGCTCTTATTAGCCGTATCAACGGCGTATTGAGCGGCATCCTCCCAGCTCTTTTCAGACTCGGCGAGGACTTCAATGACCTTCAACATCGACATGGAACTCTCCTTGGTGCAGGGGTCTTGTGGAAAGCCTCACGCAGCCCCCCAGCTTAGACCAATATCGGCGTCTCGTCGCTTTGATGGGAATCAATCGGTGAGGCAAGGCCGTGCCAGCGCCTGCACCCGCGCGGACGCCTCATTCTCCGGTTGACCTCACCGCCCTAAGGACTCGAAATGACTCCCAAATCCGCGCAAGAAGGAGGGGCATACCTGATGGCGGCCTACGATCCGGACAACATCTTCGCCAAGATCCTGAGGGGCGAGATTCCCTGTCACAAGCTCTATGAGGACGACGAAACGCTGGCCTTCCTCGACATCATGCCGCGCACGGAAGGCCACGCCCTGGTCATCACCAAGGAGCCGGCGGCCGACCTGTTCGGCATCACGCCCGAAGGCCTCGGCGCTCTCATGGCCGTGGTGCAGAAGCTTGCCCCCAAGATCCAGGAAGCCGTCGGCGCGGACGGCGTGCTGATCCAGCAGTTCAACGGAGCGGCCGCGGGCCAGACCGTGTTCCACCTCCACGTCCACATCGTGCCGCGCAAAGAGGGTGAGCGAATGCGGCCCGAGGGCGCGACGATGGCCGACCCGGACGCGCTGGCCGCCACGGCGGAGAAGATCAGAGCCGTGCTCTAGAGGCTAGTCCTCTCCGAGCGGCACTTTCGGTACGGAGCTGGAGCCCGACTTCGTGCCACCCTTGGGCTTCTTCGCTCGCCTGGCGCGCGGTTTGGAGGCCTTGCTGGGACCCTTGGCCCGCGACACGGGATTGCGCGGCTTCACCGGCGCGTCCACCTTGATGTAGTCGAAGTCCAGCGCCTTATCGCCGTCCTTCTCCACGACCACCACACGGACCGTGCCGCCGTCTTTCAGCGCGCCGAACAGGATCTCCTCGGCCAGGGGCTTCTTGATGTGCTCCTGGATCACGCGGGCCAGCGGCCGGGCGCCGAACTTGTCGTCGTAGCCGCGCTCCGCCAGCCACGTATTGGCTTCCGGGGACAGCTCGATGGTGATGTTGCGGTCGCCAAGCTGGGCTTCCAGCTGGAACACGAACTTCTCCACCACCTGCGAAATGACCTCCGGCGGCAGCGACCCGAAGGGGATCACCGAATCGAGCCGGTTGCGGAACTCCGGCGAGAACAGACGGTTGATGGCCTCCTCGTCGTCGCCTTCGCGTTTTGAGCGGTTGAAGCCGATCGCCGCCTTGGCCAGGTCCGTCGCCCCGGCATTGGTGGTCATGATCAGAATCACGTTCTGGAAGTCCACGTGCTTGCCGTTGTGGTCGGTCAGCTTGCCGTGGTCCATCACCTGCAACAGGATGTTGAACAGGTCCGGATGCGCCTTCTCGATCTCATCGAGCAAGAGCACGCTATGGGGGTGCTGATCGATCCCGTCGGTCAGAAGACCGCCCTGGTCGAAGCCCACATACCCCGGAGGCGCGCCGATCAAGCGCGACACCGTGTGCCGCTCCATATACTCGCTCATGTCGAAGCGCAGGAGCTCGACGCCTAGAAGCGTCGCTAGCTGGCGGGCGACTTCGGTCTTTCCGACGCCCGTGGGCCCGGAGAACATGTAGCAACCGATGGGCTTACCGGGCTCCCGAAGGCCCGCGCGCGACAGCTTGATCGCCGCGGCCAAGGCTTCGATGGCCTTGTCCTGGCCGAAGACGACGCGCTTGAGGTCCTCGTCGATCGCCCGCAGCACCTCGGCGTCGGTCTTGGAGATCGTCTTCGGCGGGATGCGCGCCATGCTGGCGACGGTGGTCTCCACCTCCTTGACGCCGATGGTCTTGCGGCGCTGCCGCTCCGGCAGCAGCATCTGCGACGCGCCGGTCTCGTCGATGACGTCGATCGCCTTATCGGGGAGCTTGCGGTCGTGAATGTACTTGGCCGACAGCTCAACCGCCGACTTGATGGCCTGGTTGGTATAGCGGACCCGGTGGAAGTCCTCGAAATAGGGCTTCAGGCCTTTGAGGATCGCGATGGCGTCGGGCACGGACGGCTCGTTGACGTCGATCTTCTGGAACCGCCGCACCAGCGCCCGGTCCTTCTCGAAGTGCTGCCGGTACTCCTTGTAGGTGGTCGACCCGATGCAGCGCAGCGACCCGGACTGAAGCGCGGGCTTCAGCAGGTTGGACGCATCCATCGCGCCGCCCGACGTGGCTCCCGCCCCGATCACGGTGTGAATCTCGTCGATGAACATGATCGCGCCGGGGAAACCCTCGATCTCCCGCATCACGGACTTCAGCCGCTCCTCGAAGTCGCCCCGGTAACGCGTACCGGCCAAAAGCGCCCCCATGTCCAGCTGGAAGATGGTGGCGTCCAACAGCACATCGGGCACGTCGCCCATGACGATCCGCCGGGCGAGCCCTTCGGCGATCGCGGTCTTGCCGACGCCGGGATCGCCGACGAACAGCGGATTGTTCTTCTGGCGCCGGCACAGGACCTGAATGGTGCGCTGAATCTCGGGTCCCCGTCCGATCAGCGGATCGATCCGGCCCGACCGCGCCTTCTGGTTTAGGTTGATGCAATAGACCTCAAGGGCGTCCGCACCGCGCTTCTTCTCTTCGGCGCCCTCAACGGTTGCCGCGTCGTCGTCCACGCCGCGCACGGTCCGCGGCTCGGACATCCCGCCGCGCTTGGCGATCCCGTGGCTGATATAGTTGACCGCGTCGAACCGGGTCATGTGCTGCTCTTGCAGGAAGAACGCCGCATGGCTCTCGCGTTCGGCGAAAATAGCGACGAGGACGTTGGCGCCCGTCACCTCCTCCCGGCCGCTGGACTGCACATGCGCCACGGCGCGGTGGATCACCCGCTGGAACCCTGCGGTGGGTTGCGCATCCCCATGGGTGTCGAGCACCAGACCCGATAGCTCGTTATCGAGATAACCGGTGAGCTTGTCGCGCAAGAGATCGAGGTCGACGTCGCAGGCACGCATCACCGCCGCCGCGTCGCGGTCATCGATCAGCGACAGCAGCAGATGCTCCAGCGTTGCGTACTCATGGCTGCGCTCATTGGCGTATTGGAGCGCGCGCCTGAGAGCCTGCTCAAGATTCGTCGAAAACGAAGCCACCGATCTCCTACTCCTTCTCCATCGTGCACTGAAGCGGATGCTCGTGCTGACGGGCGAAACTCGTCACCTGCGCTACCTTAGTCTCGGCAACCTCGTAAGTGTAGACCCCGCAGATACCCACGCCCTTTTGGTGTACGTGGAGCATGATACGGGTCGCCTCCTCGGGAGGCTTGTTGAAAAACCGCTCAAGAATGTACACGACGAAATCCATCGGCGTGTAGTCGTCATTGAGCAACAGCACCTTGTAGAGGCTCGGCCGCTTGGTCTTGGGCCGCGTCTTGGTGATGATGTTGGTGCCGGTTTCGTCATCCCGGCGAGTGTCGCCGTCTCGCGCCATCGTCAGTCTCTATGTGGCGTCGCGCCTCTCACCTGCCAAGGGAGCGCAGTCGCTGATCTCGAATAAGACATCCGGCAGCATTGTAGCTTCCCTGCCCTCGCCCGGGCAAATCGACGAAGTGCCTCAGGCATGAGGTGCCTCAAGGGGCAGCATAAGGGGAGTCGCTGACAGGAAAACGGCAAAAAAAAAGACCCGGGAAAACCCCGGGCCTTTTCATCGGAAAGGTGGAGCGTGCGGCGCGCGCTACACAGCCTTCTTAGTCATGGCAGCCTCGACGGGCTTATAGGCATCCTTGGCAAGACCGACATACATCTCGCTGATCTTGGACATCTCAGCCATATAGGTGTCATAGGCCTTCTTGGCATACTGGGACTGGATCTCGATCGCCTGCTCGATCGACTTGGCGCCGGCGAGCTGCTCGAAAGCACGAGTCGAATCCTCGAACGCCTTCTTGGAGTAGTCCGTCATCTCCGCGGCAATTGCCTGAAAGCCCTTGTTCATCTCGCCGAACGAGCGAACGGCCGCATCGAAGTTGTCCTTGCCTGTCTTCTGAAACTCTTCGAAACCTTTGAGCATCTGGCCCTCTTACAGAATCGGGTTGCGGTGGATTTGCTGCGAATGCGAAGACATATATATGCGTTGCACAAAAAAGGTCAACGAGAATTTTGCAGCGCACAAAAGCCTTATCTTCGGTAGGGCTTAACGCTTTGGCAACGGCCAAATTTTAGCCTTTCCCCTAAGCGGCCCGGGAGCGCGCCTCGGCGCGGCCGGAGCGGCCACAGAAGGAGGGGCGCGCCAAGGCGGATCTGGCGCGCAACGCTAACGGGGGAAGGCAAGTCGCCTTTTTGTTGTGAGAGTTCTGTCGCGCAATTTCCGGGCGCCCTGGCGGCGCCTTACGTCCTTGAGCCTTGCCGCCCTAATCGGGCTTGGGGCCGTCGTGGCCCCCGTCAGCGAGGCCGTGGCCGACCGCCGGATCAAGGCGGCCATCATCGTCGATGCCAACACGAACAAGGTGCTCTACACCAAGCAGGCCGACGTCCTGCGCTCGCCGGCCTCGCTCACCAAGATCATGACGCTCTACGTGCTGTTCGCCTATTTGCGCGCGGGCCGGCTTTCGCTCGATTCGAAGCTCAAAGTGTCCAAGCACGCGGCCGGCCAGTCGCCGACCAAGCTCGGTCTGAAGCCGGGATCGACCATCCTGGTCAAGGACGCCATCAAGGCCCTGGTGACCAAGTCCGCCAACGATGCGGCGGCGGTCATCGCGGAGAACCTCGGCGGGACCGAGGCGAACTTCGCCCGCATCATGACCCAGACCGCGCACAACCTGGGGATGAGGAGCACGACCTTCCGCAATGCGTCCGGCCTGCCCAACAGCGAGCAGCTCACCACGGCGCGAGACATGGCGATCCTGGCCATTCGTGTCATGCGCGACTACCCGAAATACTATGAAGTCTTCGAAACCAAGTACTTCACCTATAAGGGCCGCCGCTTCCGCAACCACAACCGGCTGCTGTTCGGCTACAAGGGCACAGACGGGATCAAGACCGGCTATACGCGCGCCAGCGGGTTCAACCTGACCGCCTCGGTGCAGCGCGGCAACAAGCATCTCATCGGCGTGGTGCTCGGCGGCCGCACCGGCGCCCAACGCGACGCCGCGCTCCGCTCACTGTTCGATAAGAACTGGTCGAAGGCGTCGAACAAGCGGTCCAGGACCAGGTCCCTGATCGCGTCCTTGCTCGCCCCGCCCTCGCCACCGATGCCCTCGCGGAAGCCGGCCTTCGCGCTTGCCGGCGCCTCGCCGTCTCCTGTCCGCGCGCCAATCGAGCAAGGCGATGTGAGCGGGCCGGGCGACACGATGCGGACCAGCCTGTCGCCGAACCGGCCCCGCCCGCGCGACGGCCGCCAATCTATCTACTCAGGCACCTATCACGTCCAGGTTGGGGCCTTCACCTCCGCGGGCGACGCCCAGAACCGGCTCGGCATGGTCCAGCAAAGGGCCTCCAAGCTGCTCCAGGGACGCCAGCCCTTCACGGTCAGTTTCATGAAGGGAAGCACCGAGTGGTATCGCGCGCGCTTTGCCGGATTCTCCAAGTCCGATGCTCGGTCCACCTGCGAGGCGCTGAAGCGCATGAAGCTGGAGTGCATCGCGCTGTCCGCCGAGTAGTCCGCCCGGCTAGTCCCCCAGCAGGACTTCTTTCGCCTCGTTGATCCGTGCCGCCAGGTAGGTCGACCCGCCCTGATCGGGGTGCATCTTCATCATGAGGCGGCGATGAGCCTTGCGGATCTCCTCCTCGGTGGCCCTGGGCCCCACCTCCAGGACGGCGCGCGCCTCGTCAGGCGTCATCGGCCCTGCTCGGGTCCCGCCACGGGCGCCGCCTGACGCTTGGCTCTCCTCGGCCGTATCGCGCCAGCCGGCGACCCGCCAATCCAGATAGGCCTCCATCAGGGCCGCCTCCTTCAGCCCATCGGCGGCGAAGGACTGATAGAGCTCGATCGCCTCTTGGTCGCTTAAGGATGACAAGGTGCGCCCCTCGAACCGGCCCGTCAGGCATTTCCCGTCCATGGAGCCTGTGTCGTGGTCGAGCTCCATCTCCAGCCGATCCGTGCCCACGCTAGAGGTCTGGCCGGGGGATTTCTGCGCCGAGCCGAAGAGCCCGCCAAGGCCGCCGCTCCCGCCACCGCCGATCAACGCCAAGGCAAAGGCGGCCAGCGGGATGGCGATCGGAAAGGCCCCGCGCAGCGCCAAGAAGCCTGCAGCGGCGAACAAGGCGATCGCACCGACCTTCCGAATGAGGTTGGCAAGCTTGCGCGGATCGGCCTTCATCAGATACCGCGCTGCCAACAGCAACGCGATCAGAAGTGCAGACCCGGCTAGAAAGTAGCCCATGCCAACAAACCGCTATCGAAGCTGTTCAAGCAGCTGCACTGCCGCACCGCTGCTCGACTTCGCGAGGGCCTTGCGGCCGCCCGTGGCATAGACCGCCACGGCCGCCAAGAGCTCGCGGAGCTGGCCCGCCGAGCCGGCATCGAACCGGCAATAGGCGCCGCGCGACAGGCGCGCGATCTCCTGGAAGGCCTGCGCGGCACGCGGGTCGTGCCCCTCCTGGAACACGAACACCGGCACGCCGACCAGCCCGAGCTCCCCCGCAAGCTGGCTCAAGTGATCGATGTCCTCTTCCATGCAGTCTCCGACATAAACGACCGCGTTGACCTTCTGCTTGGCGTTCTCCTGGCGCGCATGCGACAGGACCTTGCGAATCTGGGTGTGACCGCCTTCACAATGGACTTGGCGCATCAGCCGCGCCAGAGCGTCCGGATCGCCGACCCAGCGGCTGGCCTGGCACTCGTTGAACCCACGAAAAAACATGAGCTGCACGTCGAGGCCGCCGACTTCCTTGACGGCATGGAACATCTCGCTCTGCAGGCCCAAAGCCAGGTCCCAGGTCGGCTGACGGCTCATGGTGGCGTCCATGGCAAAAAGCAGGCGCCCCCGCCCGGACGCGGCGGGGCTCAGGGTCCGCACCTGATTGAGAAAGGCGTCGACCTCGGCGCTCGAGGAACCCGTGCGTTCCACATCGCCACGTTGGGCCGCCGCCGGGGCCTTCGATGAGGATTCGGGCGGGGCCTTGGATGAGGTCTTTGGTGGGGCTTTGGGCTCTGCCATCGTTTTTGCTCCGCCTGCGGGAGGCCCTGGTCGCGACCGTCAACAGGTGCGGCGAATCGCGCCTCCCACAGCGTCTACATGGCCCCTCCCGGGACCAACCACAATGCCGACGTGCGTTCCCCGCGCGGCACATGAATTTAGCCCTTCCGGCCCGATCCTCCGAGACGGTAAGGTCGCGGCCCTTTGGAAGACCGACATGACCGACAGTGCCATTGTCAGAACCGTTCACGACTTGCGCGCGCGCGTCGCAGCGTGGCGCCAGGGGGGGCAAACCGTCGCCCTGGTCCCCACCATGGGCGCCATCCATGATGGCCACCTGTCGTTGGTCAGGCTCGCTCGCACGTCGGCTGACCGCGTCGTGGCCTCACTCTTCGTCAATCCGTTGCAGTTCGGCCCCCGGGAGGACTTCCAAGCCTATCCCCGCGACGAGGCCCGCGACGCGCAGGTCCTTGCCGGCGCCGGTAGCGACCTGCTCTATGCCCCCGACGCCACGCAGATGTACCCGCCCGGATTCTCAACGACGGTCCGGGTGGCCGACCTCACCGAGGACCTCTGCGGCGCGAGCCGTCCCAACCATTTCGACGGCGTCGCCACGGTGGTGACGAAACTTCTGCTGCAGGGCACCCCGGACAAAGCCATCTTTGGGGAGAAAGACTACCAGCAGTTGCTCGTCATCAAGCGCCTAGTCCGCGACCTCGACATTCCTGTCGAGATCTTGGGCGGGCCAATCGTGCGAGAAAGCGACGGTCTGGCACTGTCCTCGCGCAACGCCTATCTGTCGGCGGATGAGCGCAAGACCGCGCCGGTCCTTTACCAGACACTCCAGCAGACTGCGTCCGATTTGGCCCAAGGCCGGGGCGCCGACGATGCCGCCGAGGCAGCCCGGTTCGCGCTCGATGCGGCGGGCTTCCGGGTCGACTACGTCGCCATCCGCGACCCTGAGACGCTGAAGCCCCTGCACGGACCTGTCGCGGCGGCGCGGGTGCTCGCGGCCGCGCATCTCGGCAAGACGCGCCTGATCGACAACGTGCAAGTTCCCAAAGCGCTTTAAAGCTCACCCGTCGATCAGACGCAGTTCGCGCAGTTCTTCGCGCATGCCCGGCGGGATGTCCTCCCCCGCCTCAGCCAGGGTCTGCACATCGGCTGGGGCATCGGCGGCTTCAAGATAGCGCCAACCTTGAAAGGCACGGCGTGGCTGGGGCCGTGTCGCCACCAAATCCGGGTCGAGCACGATCCCGCAGCATTTGGTCCCGTCGTCTTTCTTGTCGGGCCTGAGATCGACGATGCGCTGGCGCACCAGGACAAAACTCTTGATCACCCAATAGAGCGATCCGCCGTCCAGCACGTCGTCGCGCCGGCGTGGCATGTGCGCGGTGCGGTGGCACGATACCGCCGGCTTGCCCGCACGCGCCAGCTCGCTCCGCCGATTGGCTTGCCACTCACGCAAGTGTTCGACTGAGTCGATCCCGACACAAAGCTTGACCAAATGAACGGTCATGCGGACCTCAATGCGCCATGAAGAGAGGAATCGTCGCCTCCTCCAGCATGGTAAGGGTCACGCCGCCGAGAATGAACTCTCGCCAGCGCGAATGATGGAACGCGCCCATCACGATCATGTCGGCTTGACGCTCTCTAGCCGAGGAGAGCAGAAGCCGGCCAACCTCGCCCTCAGTCGCCGGCACCCGCGCCACCTCGACCCGCACGCCATGCCGGGACAGATGCAAGACCATGTCTTCGGTCAAAGGCTCTTGTCTTTCGCCGCCATCGTCCACGAGGCAGATCATCAGCACGACCTGCTTTGCGCGTCGGAAGAACGGCAGCGCGTCATTGAACGCGCGCGCAGCTTCTGCACTTCCGTCCCACGCTGCGACGATGACACCGTCGAGCGGGAGCGCATCTGGCGCCGCCGGAACGATCATCACCGGCCGCCCGGAGGCAAACAAGCAGCGCTCCACCAGCGCGTATTGCCCGATCAGCGGATCGCCGTCGCGCGGCTGCCCCAAGATTGTGAGGTCGACTTGGCGCGCGAACGCGGCGAAGTCGTGGGGAAACTCCTCGCTCATGCCCTGCATGAGCCGTCCCTCCGCCGTCACGTCGGCCGCAGCTGCGGCAACCTCGAAGGCCTTCAGCGCCGCTTCGCCTTGTGCCTTCACGCCCTCCAGAACCTCGCTCATGTCGGCAAACCCGACGTCGGCGCCCGAAAGCGGCAGAAGTGCCTTGGGCGCGAACGCCACACCGATCAGATAGGCCTCTTGCGCTTTGGCGAGCGCCGCGGCGAACGCCACACGCTCTTTGGAGGCCTCCGTGCCGTCGACGTAGACGATGATGTCCTTGAAGCTCATACGCCCTAGCCTTCCCGTCACGGGATCATAACGCGCCGTTCGCCGGACTGAAATCGCCTGACGGCCAACGGCCAAAACGGGGACTTCACCGCCGCGTGAAAAGAGTCACAGAGCTTTGAACAGGCGTGACGATTGGTCCAGGAAAAACGGGTCTAGGGTTCGGCCCAGGCGGAAAACGCCTCCAACGTGGGAACTCATTGACAGGAGAGTACTGATGAAACTGAACCAAAAGTCTGGCGCCACGATCGCCATGACCGCTGCTGCTCTGTTCGTATCCGGCACGATTGCCACCTCTGCGATGGCTGCCGGCGGCACCACGGGCAAGTGTTACGGCGTAAACGCCTGTAAGGGCCAGAGCGCCTGCAAGACGGCGCAGAGCGACTGCAAGGGCCACAATGCGTGCAAGGGCACCGGCTTCGTCGTCATGACCGACACGGAGTGCGCCGAAAAGGGCGGCAAGTTCAAGAGCTAAGCTCTTTTAAGACGCAAGGGGCCGGCCGCAAACGCCAGGCCGGCTCCTTCTTCCGTTATCACGCGTATCGTGGGAGCGCGCCATGAGCACGACGACGAAACCTCCCTATCTCGGCTTTGGGCTCGGCCTTCGCACGCAACACTACGAGGCGATCCTCGACGGCGAACCCGACGTCGATTGGTTTGAGGTGATCTCAGAGAACTACATGATCCCTGGCGGTCAGCCGCTGCGCATCCTCGATCAAATCCGCGAACGCTATCCCATCGTCATGCACGGCGTGTCGCTGTCCATCGCCTCCACCGCACCGCTCGACAAGGACTATCTCACCGGCCTCAAACGCCTCGCCGACCGCGTAGAGCCGAAGTGGATTTCCGATCATCTCTGCTGGACCGGCGTGCATGGCGTGAACCTGCATGACTTGCTTCCCATTCCCTACACCCAAGAGGCTCTCGACCACGTCGTCGATCGCGTTTGTCAGGTGCAGGACTTTCTTGGGCGCCGGCTCACGCTTGAGAACGTGTCGAGCTACGTGACCTTCGGTGAATCGGAAATGAGCGAATGGGAATTCGTCAGCGAAGTCGCAAACCGGGCCGATTGCTGGCTCCTGTTCGACGTCAACAACGTCTATGTCAGCGCCTACAACCACGGCTTCTCCACGGACGATTTCCTCCATGGCGTGCCGCGGGACCGCATTGTTCAGTTTCACGTCGCCGGTCACAGCCATGAGGAGGGCCATATCGTGGACACGCACGATCACCCGGTCTGCGACGAGGTCTGGGACTTCTACCGGCAAGCCGTGACGCATTTCGGCCCGGTCTCCACCATGATCGAGCGCGACGACAACATTCCGCCGCTAGCCGAGGTCGTTGCCGAGCTAGACATCGCCCGCAATATCGCCCGCGAAGCGCAAGAGCACGCGCGGCTCTCGGCAGCAGAATGACGCGCCTCAAAGATCTTCAAGCCCGCTTCCAAGCCGGCATTCTTGCTGGCGACGATGCGGTGCTCGGCGATGTCAACGACAGCGCGCGCGAGGATCGCCGCGTGTTGTTCGGTGTTTACCGCAACGCTTATGTGTTGCGCCTCGTCGAAATCCTCGGCAACGACTACGAAATCACCCGGACCTATCTTGGCGACGACGACTTCGGCAAGCTCGCGCGCGCCTATGTCGCCGCCCACCCATCGGACCGGCGAAACGCGCGGTGGTTCGGCCGCCACCTGCCGAGCTTCGCCAAGCACGCAGCCCCCTTCACACAACATCCCGAGATTGCCGAGCTGGCGGCGCTTGAGAACGCATTGGCGAACGCGTTCGACGGACCGGACGCCGACCCCCTGACGGCCGACGGCCTGGCCGGCTTTGCACCGGAAGACTGGCCTAGTCTCATCTTCCGGCCCCATCCGACGGTGCAGCCCTTGCGCTTCACCACCAACGCCGCCGACATTTGGATGGCGCTAAACGACGAGACCCCGCCGCCTGCGCCCTGCACTTTGCCAGAGCCGCAAACCGTGCTGGTCTGGCGGCAGCAGTTCATGTCGCGCTTCCGGCCCCTCCTCCCCGAGGAGGCCATGATGTGGCGGGAAGCGGCGAAAGGCGTGCGCTTCGGCGTGCTGTGCGAGATGGTGGCCACCTTTGCCGGGGAGGCGGAGGCGGAGCTGCGCGCCGCGACCTACCTCAAGGCCTGGATCGACACCGGACTGCTCGCCGCGGCCACGCTTGATGGCGCTCGGCACGCGCCGTCAGACTACGAGACCCCGGACAGAGACGCCTCCGGCAACGCACCCTTCG
>JGI12316J15310_10000066_pt15 | contig 47382 bp, 44 predicted proteins | sample MarCyaLeptolynsp_FD_15310 | JGI IMG/M metagenome (IMG submission 15310) | reverse complement strand
GAACCGGCCGACGGCGGACCTGGAGGACGGCGACGGTCTGTCGCTGTCCGCCGCCGAGGCGGCGGACGCAAGCGCACGCGTCGTGGTGATCGGTGGCTTTCCGAGCCTGGACACCAAGCTGCCGGGCGCGACCGTGCTCGAGCTCGACCCGGAGACCGCGGAGGTTGACGTCGATGCGTCGAGAGCGGCTTTGGGCGATGCCGACGCCGTGTTCATGACCGCGTCCGCCTTGGTCAACGGCACCGCGGATCTGATGCTCTCACTCTGCGCACCACGGGCGATGGTGACGCTTCTCGGTCCGGGCACGCCACTCTGCCCCGGCCTGCTCGACCGACGGCTCCGACGGCTCGCGGGGTTTCTCGTGACCGACCCCGACGCCGCGTTCCAGGCGGTCATGGAAGGTGCCGGCGCCCGCCGGCTCAAGCCCCATGGCCGGGCGGTTGTGCTCTCCGCCTGACCGGTCAGCGGGCGCCCCCGCTCAGGCGTACGCCGCGGCCGCCGTCCGCGCCACCGCCACCAGCCGGTCCCGCCCGACGCCGTCGCGCGCCAAACCGGAGAGACCGCCGAGCAGCACCATCGTCAGGTCGGCGAGACACTCGGCGTCATCCGGCCGTTCGCGCGCGATACGTTCCCGGATCAGCGTCCAGCTCTTCGCCTGACGCGCCTGCGCCAAGGTCACCGCCTCCGGCACGGTGCAGTTCCTGGTGCCGCTCATCACCAGGCAGCCCGGCGGGCAGTCGGCGCGAGTATAGGCCTCGACCGCGTCCGCCAGCAGCGCCGGCAGGACCTCGGCCACCGGCCCGGAACGCTCCAGCGCGGGGCGGATGAACGCGCCGTCGCCGCCGGCATAGGCGTCGAGCGCCCGCTCAAACAGCCCGAGCTTGCTGCCGAAGGCGGCGTAGAGGCTCGGCGCGCCGATCCCGATCGCGGCGCCGAGTTCCGCCACGCCCACGCCGTCATAGCCGCGCTCGTGGAACAGGTGCTGTGCGGTGGCGACCGCCGCCCCCTCGTCGAAGCGCCGGGGCCGACCCCGCGCTCGACCCCCGGGTCGGCTCTCGGGCTGGCGAGTGGATTTTTTTGTATCAGTCACTACAAAACTCCTTGAACCTCCTCCATTGGTAATTATGTAGCGATCACTTCATTTTTGCCAAGGAGAATGACCATGTCCACCTTCGCCAACAAGAAAGCGCTCGTGCTCGGCGGCAGCCGCGGGATCGGGGCCGCCATCGTCCGTCGCCTCGCCGCCGACGGCGCCGACGTCGCCTTCACCTATGCCGGCTCGTCCGACGCGGCGGGCGCGCTTGCCACGGAAACCGGAGCCAAGGCGACCCAGGCCGACAGCGCCAGCCGCCAGGCCACGGTCGACGTCGTCGCCGAAGCCGGTCCCCTCGACATCCTGATCGTCAGCGCCGGCACCGCCGTGCTCGGCGACGCGCTGGAGCTCGATGCCGACGCCGTTGACCGCATGATCGACATCAACGTCCGCAGTCCCTTCCACGCCGCCGTCACGGCCGCGAAGGCGATGCCGGAGGGCGGGCGCATCATCATCATCGGCTCGGTCAACGGCGACAGGGTACCGTTCCAGGGTGGCGCCGCCTACGGGCTGACCAAATCGGCCGTCCAGGGTCTGGCCCGCGGTCTCGCGCGCGATCTCGGACCCCGCGGCATCACGGTGAACGTCGTGCAGCCGGGACCGGTGAACACCGACATGAACCCGTCCGACGGCCCGATGGCCGAGACGATGCACTCCTTCCTCGCGCTCAAGCGTCATGCCGATCCGGCCGAGATCGCCGGCATGGTCGCCTACCTGGCGGGTCCGGAGGCGGGCTACGTCACCGGCGCGATGCACACGATCGACGGCGGCATGGGCGCGTGACGCCGATGCCTTGATCGGGGGGCGGAAGGCGCTACGGTTCGCGGATGACCTCCGAGCCGTCCGCCACCGCCCTCATCGCTCGAAGCGCCCGTTCCACCGTCGCCAGCCTGTTCCTGCAGCAGGCTCGCCGCGGCGGCGACCGGATCGCCGTCCAGACGCGCGAGGGTGCCCTGACCTACCGCGACCTCGCCGACCGGGTCCTGCGTCTGTCGGCCGTGCTGCAGGGGCACGGGGTGGAACCGGGCGACCGGGTCGCCATCCTGTCGGAGAACCGGAGCGAGTACCTGGAGGCCTATCTCGCCGCCGCCGTGACCGGCGCCGTGCTGGCGTGTCAGAACTGGCGTCTCTCGCCGGGGGAACTCAAACACTGCCTCGACCTGGTCGAGCCGACGCTGATCTTGGTCTCGGACCGCCACGCGGACACGCTTTCCGGAATCGAGGGCCATGGCGCCGCCACGCTCACCCTCGGCAGCGCCTATGAAGCCGCCCTCGCCACGGCAAGCCCGGCAGTGCAGACAGCCCTGGACGCGCTGGATCCAGAGGCACCGCTGCTGATCCTTTACACCTCCGGCACGACCGGTCTGCCCAAGGGGGCGGTGATCAGCCACCGCGCCCAGATCGTCCGCAACATGGTCACCCGCGCCGAGTTTTCCATCGATGCCGGCGACAGCTTCGTCGCCTGGTCGCCGATGTATCACATGGGCGCCGCCGACAATTCGATCGGCACCCTCATGGCCGGCGGCAAGGTGATCGTGGTCGACGGTTTCGATCAGGGGCACCTCGCGGAGGTGGTCCGCGCCGAGCCGATCGGCTGGCTGCTGCTGATGCCGGGAATGGTCGGCGGCTTCGCGGCAGAGATCGAGGCGCGCGGCGTCACGCCCAAGGGCATCAAGGTCTGCGGGGTCATGGCCGACCTGGTGCCGCCCGCCGAGATCGCCCGGATCACCCGCCTGCTGAACGCGCCCTACGCCAACACCTTCGGCGCGACGGAAACCGGCTGCCCGCCATGCTCCTCATCGCTGATCCCGGTCGGTGTGGCGCCCGACACCCTGTCCAAGGAACAGAGTATCTTCTGCGAGATTCGCCTAGTCGATGCCGCGGGCGACGAGGTCCCAGACGGCGCCCCCGGCGAACTCGCCATGCGCGGCCCGACCCTGTTCAGCGGCTACTGGCGCAACGAGACGACCAACCTCGCGGACTTCCGCGAAGGCTGGTTCCACATGGGTGACGTGTTCGTGCGCAACCCGGACGGCAGCCTGGATTTCGTCGACCGGGTCAAATACCTGATCAAGTCGGGCGGCGAGAACATCTACCCGGCCGAGATCGAGCGGGTGATCCTGGCCGATCCCCGGGTGGTCGACGCCGCCGTGGTGCGGCGGCCGGACCCGAAATGGGGCGAGGTGCCGATCGCCTTCGTCGCGCGCCGCGACGACGCCCTCTCCGATGCCGACCTCTACGCCCGCTGCCGCGCCGAACTGGCCGGCTACAAGCAGCCCAAAGGCATCCATTTCATCGCCATGGACGACTTCCCGCGCAGCGCGTCGGGCAAGATCCAGCGCCACGAACTCGAGAAACGTCTGACCGGAGAGATCGCATGAGTGCCGCCAAGGCCGCGCCGACCACCAGCATCGCCACCCACACCAACGACGACATCTTCATCCGTGACAAGAGCCTGTGCAGCGAGCTGATCGGCAAACTGAGCTTCACCGAGATGATCGTGTTCCAGATGCTGGGACGGATGCCGACCGCCGCCGAGACGGCGATGATCGACGCCTGCCTGGTCACCCTGATGGAGCATGGCCTCACGCCTAGCGCCCTCGCCACCCGGCTGATCTATGCCAGCGCACCGGAAGCGATGCAGGCGGGCGTCGCCGCCGGGCTGATGGGGGTCGGCAGCGTCTTCGTCGGCACCATGGAGGGCAATGCCCGGCTGCTGCTGGAGATCGTCGACGACCCCGCCGGCGTCGAGGCGGCGGCCCGGCGCATCGCCGGAGAGCACCGGGCGGCGCGCAAGCCGTTGCCCGGCTTCGGCCATCACCTGCACAAGCCGGACGATCCGCGCCCGATCCGCCTGTTCGCGCTGGCCGAGGAGCACGGCCAGTCGGGGACTTACATCGGCGCTTTGCAATCGCTGAGCGCCGCCATCGACGAGGTCTACGGCAAGCACATCACGATCAACGCCACCGGCGCGATCGCCGCCGTGCTGATGGATTGCGGGGTGCCGGCGGAGATCCTGCGGGGCTTCGCGCTGATCACCCGCTGCGCCGGCTTGGTCGGCCATGTCCACGAGGAGCAGCAGAAACCGTCGATGCGCACGATCTGGGAAACGTCCGAGGCGGCCATCCCCTATGACGGAACCGTCCTGGCGGACTGACAGCGATGGCGGCACCGTCCGACCCGCGTATCGCCATCGTCGCCGCGCCGGCCGACACGGACGCCTGGGCGGCGTACCTACGGGCGCCGGGCACCGACGCGCCGGAGCGGGCCGCGCGATGGTTCCATCGGATCCTGCGGCTCGGCGGGCCGGTCGACGCTTTGGCTCTGCGCCGGGCACTGCTGGCGGCTAAGGGGCTCCACCGCACCTCCCTGCTGGCGATCGATGGCCCGCTGCGCGACGACGAGACCACCGGCATCATCGGCGCGGCGGTCCATCTCGGAGAGGCGATCGGCGCCGCGCCGGGCCCGCGCCGCTACGACAGCCACGCCGCGTGGCCGGACCGGCTGCGGGCGGCGGTGGCCGTCGATCCCGCCGTCGCCAGGTTGTCGGAAGCCGCCAAGCTCCTTCGGATCCGCACCTACACCATGGGCGCCCTGCATCGCGCGGGGCTCATCGAACGGGCCTGCGCGTTCGCGATCAAGACGGCTTCGTTTCAGATTCGCGTGCGCCGCCGGGTCTACGGCACGCGTCGATACCTTACCGGCTCCTGGACCGCCCATATCGGTCATCTCGCCATGCTGGCCCATCTCGCCCATGGCGCCCGCGCTGGGTTGTTCGACGGCACGCCTCTCGCGGTCTGGAACGAGCGGATCGGCAACCGGCCGCTGCTGGAGCGGATCCTGACCCAGATCGGCGGTGTTGAGATGGTGCCCGCGAACAGGTCTCTCGCGGAAAGCCATATGAGCTTGATCCCCGAACTGGTCGGCGGCCGCTTCCTCAACCACTTCGAGGCCTACGACCACGCGCTGCGCCAGGCGCCTCCAGCCGGCGGGACCCTGCTGCGCCCGCTCGCCGAGGACGCGGCGGCGATTCGGGGGCTGCTGAAAGCAGTAGGTCTGCCGATCGATGCCCGGGTGGTCACCGTCCATGTGAGGGACACCCCACCCGAGGTCAGTCCCCTCGGCGCGATCCGCAACGCCGACATCCAGCGGATGCTGCCGGCCCTGACGGCCCTCGCAGCGGCGGGCTACGCGGTCATCCGTCTCGGCAACAACCGGATGCGGCCCCTGCCTCCGATCGCGGGAGTCGTGGACTATGCCCACTCACGGCACAAGACGCCGGCGACGGACCTCGCCCTCGCCGCCTGTTCGCACTTCCATATCGGCGGCAGTTCCGGCATGTCGCTGGTGCCGATGCTGTTCGGGGTGCCGACGCTGTTCGCAGACTGGTACCCGGTGAACCTGATCCCGCACGGGGCCGCCAACCACGTCGTCCTGAAAGGTCTCGCGGACCGATCGACCGGCCGCCTGCTCGATACAGTTGACGATCATCGGCGGCTGGGGGCCCTCACCGATCCCGGCGTCCTGGCGGATGCCGGGGTGACGCTCGTCGGCCTGACGACCCAACAGTTGCGCCAGGCGATCGCTGATTTCGCGCAGAGCGTGCGCCTCCAGCATGTATCGCCGGTGGGGGAACCGTCCATCTTCATTCCAACGGACGACGGCCTGCGCCCGGTGTCCCGCGAAGCACTGCGCGTATTCTGAACCGAAGAGATCCCGTCAGGGCCGGGCGACAGTTCGTGGACTGCCGACGTGCCCTACTCCACGCGGCAGCCGATCCGCTCGGTCGCGTTGTAGACCACCAGGGTTTCGCCGACATTCATCGTGACCCAGCAGTCATCCCACTGTTTGCGCGACTTCGCCTCGACCTGGACGGCGTTGATGCCCTCCTCGTTGACGAAGGTGACCTCGGCGTTGTCTCCGGCCGAAACCTTCGTGTAGTCCTTGGCCCAGAACTTGATCCGGATGTTCGCCTCGGTCGAGCTGTCGTTGCGGACATAGATCGTCGATGTCGGTGGGCCCGGAGGCTCCTCCTCACCGCACGCGGCCAACACGAGCCCCAGGGCCATGACAATCGAGACGGTACGAATCATTTGCAAACGTTGGGGGATTCCGCTCGGAAGGGCAAGCCCCTCTAGTCGATCACCATGCCGTGCTCGACCTCGAACAGCTCCGCCGGGGAGTTCACGTTGAGGAACGGGTCGTGGGGCACCACCGGCCAGCCGGCGATCGCCCGCTGGCAGCCGCGCGAGAACGCGTCCACCCGGCGCAGGCCGTCACGGGTCATCGCGGCCCGGAGCCGGTCGGCGAGCGACGATGGCCACAGCGCGATCACCGGATGCGTCCGCTCGCCCGATGCCGCGCAGGCGATTTCCGCCCCCTCGCCCCGCAGCACCGTGATCAGCCGATCGACCAGATCGCGGGGCAGATACGGCGTGTCGACCGGCACCGTCACGATCCAGTCCCAGCCCTTCGCCGCCGCGTAGTCGAGGCCGGCGAGAACGCCTGCCAGGGGCCCCGGATGGTCCGGCACGCTGTCGGCGATCACGTCGAGACGATATTCGGCGAAGCGGCTGGCCTCGCCGTTGGCGTTCAGCACCAGGCCGCCGACCTGGCCTTCGATCCGGTCGATCACGCGGGACAGCAGGCTGCGCCCGCCAAGCGTCACGAGCCCCTTGTCGCCGCCCCCCATGCGCCGGGCCAGCCCGCCCGCCAGAACGACGCCCAACACCGACTCATGGTTCTGCGGCGGCACTCGACCCAGGTCGGGTTCTATGGAGTTTGCGCGGTCCGTCATGTATCAAATCTGGGGAGTGGGATGGGTCCATGCAACGCATCCCCCTTTCGACTCCGTGTTTCCGATCGTATATGTCGCAACATGACCGACTCATCCGCCGCCATCGTCTCCGCCGCCGCACCGGCACCGCTGATCGACCCGTTCCAGCGCGCGATCAGCTACCTGCGGGTGTCGGTGACCGACCGCTGCGACTTCCGCTGCGTCTACTGCATGGCGGAGAACATGACGTTCCTGCCGAAGAAGGACCTGTTGTCGCTGGAGGAGATGGACCAGCTGTGCGGCGCCTTCGTCGACCTCGGGGTGAAGAAACTGCGCCTGACCGGTGGCGAGCCGCTGGTGCGCCGCGACATCATGTGGCTGTTCCGCCGCCTCGGTGCACGGCTCGGGAACGGGCTGGAGGAGCTGACCGTCACGACGAACGCCAGCCAGCTGTCGCGCTTCGCCGACGAGCTGGCCGATTGCGGGGTGAAGCGGATCAACGTGTCCATCGACACCCTGGACCCGGAGAAGTTCCGTGCCATTACCCGCTGGGGCGATCTCGGCAAGGTCATGGCCGGCCTTGACGCCGCCGATCGGGCGGGGATCGCGATCAAGATCAACGCCGTGGCGCTCAAGGGCGTGAACGACGGCGAACTCGCCGACATGCTGCAGTGGTGCGGCGACCGCGGCTACGACATGACCGTGATCGAGGTGATGCCGATGGGCGATATCGGCGGCGAGGACCGACTGGACCAGTACCTGCCGCTCTCTCTCGTCCGCGCCCGGCTCGCGGAGCGTTTCACTCTGACCGACATCCCGTACAAGACCGGCGGTCCGGCGCGCTACGTCTCGGTCAAGGAGACCGACGGTCGGCTCGGGTTCATCACCCCGCTGACCCATAATTTCTGCGAGAGCTGCAACCGGGTGCGCCTGACCTGCACCGGCACCTTGTACATGTGCCTCGGCCAGGACGACGACGCCGACCTGCGCGCCCCGCTTCGGGCCAGCGCCGATGACGCCGACCTGCACGCCGCCATTCGCGAGGCGATCACCCGCAAGCCCAAGGGCCACGACTTCATCATCGACCGCCGCCACTCCGGCCCGGCCGTCGCCCGGCATATGAGCGTGACCGGCGGCTGAGCGGGCATCCACGGCCCGCACGCTTGGCCCGACGCACCCTCTTATCCGTGCGATAGAACACATAATCGAGCGTCGACCACGCGTCGATTTCCACCATATATGGAATCCGGGTTGTAGATGCCTAGGAGAAGCCAGTCATGGCTCTTCCCAGCACGACAAATCAGACGGATTCGCGCATCGTGGCGGCGATCGACGGCAATCTGTTCAACGCGTCCGCCAAGCTGGTGACCACGGACGATCGCACGATCCCCTGCGAGATCGAGATCGGCGCCACTCTGACCTATGATTTCTCCGATCAGAGACTCCCAGGATCGAACACCATCGGAGAAGTCGTCGGCGACATTCAGGTCGTCGACAACAAATTCAAGTCGATCGCGGACCACGCCATCGAACAGCCCGATATTCCAGAACGGGTGAGGCGGTTTGTTCTGTCGACCGACGCGTTTCGATCCAAGTCGTTCAACAACAGCAGTTTCTTGCAGTTCGATGAGAGCTTTTCGATCATCGAGATCTGCAGATCCTGTAACGGAACCGCACAAGTCACCTGCAGGAGCTGTGGGGGATCCCGGAACAAGATCTGCGGATCCTGCTACGGATCCGGAAAGATCACCAATCGCACGCAGGTCTATGACCAGCAGAACCAGCGCTATCAAACGCAGGAGCACAGGGTCCAATGCCTGACCTGCGCCGGCAGCGGACGCGTGACCTGCACGATCTGCCACGGCCGCGGCACGTTGCGTTGCGAACCCTGCGCGGCGTCGGGTCGGTTCACGCGGGTGTTCCGCGGCGGACTGCAATTGGCAGGACGCCGAAGCCTCTCATATGCGGCGACGCATGGTACCGGCGCGATCCCGGTCACGGTCAAAGCCGGGCATCAGGCGGTGCTCGCCGCCGGCGTCATCAACGTGCAACCGGGAGACTTCAAACAGGTCAGCAAGACGGAGTTCACGTTCTTCGCCAACTGCACCTTCGAGTTCCGGGAAACGAAAACGGTGATCGGCGCCAGAGAATTCTTCGTGCGCTTTCTCGGCCCGCCATTGGGCATCGTCACCGCCGACCCGGTTCTCGACCATCTGCATGCGCCGATGGTTGCCGATCTGGAGATGCTGCCCGAAGACAGTGGCGAACAACTCGTGAAGATCATGTCGGCGTCCAAACTCGGCCGGACCGCACTCGCCGCGGCCGTCAACAAGAACAGCCCCGCGGATTTCACCGTGTTCCGGCCGTTCGCGACCAGTTCACTGACGGACCGACTGACCTCCCTCGCGGGACAGAACTTCAAAGGGGTCGGCCGCTCGTTTCAGCGACAGTTCTGGAGGCTCTTCACCCTGGCTGCGGTGGTGTTGCCGCCGATCGCGCTGTCGGCGGCCGCGCAGCTTACGCCCACGAAGCTGGCATTTCCCGACGATCTGTTCTTCCTGGATGGGGTGATGGCCTTGCTCTTGGTATTCGCGGCCTGGATGTATGCTGTTCATTACTGCCAGGTCCGTCAGCGGAAACTGATTGACCAGATCTTCTCCGGTTTTGGGTCGGTCAAGATCGTGCTGTCCCTGGACAGGTTTGTATCCTTGGCGATCTTCTTCGTGACCGTCGCCGGAAGCTTCCTCGCGTTCTCCGATCAATTGTTCTCGGAGAACTCGCTCTTCAATCGGATCCGAACGCTTCTGGTCGGCGCTTAGAGCACATCACGTCCTGACGCGATCACCAGCGATCGCGACTTGGCACATGAATGTGCTGTTTCTTGTTGAAGGCGATCATGCGCCAGCCGCCTATCGGATCTCGAACTGGTGGGCGTAGCTGCGGCCGTCGCTGACCGTCAGTTGCTCGAAGCCGAGCAGCGCCAGCAGGTCCAGGAACGTGTACTGCCCCTCGGGATCGAGATCGCGGAACACCGGCGTCGCCCGCGCCGTCGCCGTCAGCAGCGCCAGCACCGCCCGTGCCCGGAACAACGTCGCCATCCGGTCATCGTCGAGCGCCACGAGAATCGCCTTCTCCGCATCCTTGCCCTTGGCGAAGAACGCCATCTGCGGCGCGTAGCCCTTGTCCTGGGCGCCCGCCGCCATGCCGGTGACGAAGCCGAGGCGGCGCGACCGGTCCGATCCCCGCAGCTTGCTCACCCGGGCGCGGTAGACCTCGCTCGACGTCACTTTGGGGTAGTAGTAGCCCTCGTGCCGGTCATCGGCCTGCGCTCTCGCCGTCGGCGTCAACAAGAACAGGGCGATCAGGGTCGCGATGACAAGCGTTCGCATGAGGGTCTCCCGATGAATGGCCGGTGGGTCGCGCGGTTTGAGGGATGCGCAGGCTCCGAGGTTTCGCCTATGGTGCCGCCGGACCGCGAGGCGGGCGACGGAGAGATGCAGTGACAGCCGGTACAGAGAGTATGGCGCTCGCCTTCGTGGCCGCCAACACGGACGATGCGCGCGACGCCCAGGCGAGCCTCAGCGCGCGCTACGGCTGCGTCGCGGCCGAGGACGCCGACGTCATCGTCGCGCTCGGCGGCGACGGTTACATGCTGGAAACCCTGCGCGCGGCGATCGGGGCCGGCAAGCCGATCTATGGCATGAACCGCGGCACCGTCGGCTTTCTCATGAACGCGTATGACGAGGAGGCCCTGGCGGCGCGGATCCGCCGGGCGACCTCGGTGACCCTGCATCCGCTGCGCATGAACGCCACCTGCCGCGACGGCCGCCAGGTCGAGGGTCTGGCGATCAACGAGGTCTCGCTGTTCCGCGCCTCGGCCCAGGCGGCGAAGATTCGCATTTCCGTCGACGGCATCGAGCGGCTGGCGGAGCTGGTCTGCGACGGGGTGCTGGTCGCCACGCCGGCGGGCTCCACCGCCTACAACCTCTCGGCCCACGGCCCAATCATCCCGCTCGGCGCCAACGTGCTCGCCCTGACCCCGATCAGCGCCTTCCGGCCGCGGCGCTGGCGCGGCGCGCTGCTGCCGCACGGCGCCACCATCCGCTTCGAGACCATCCGCCCGGAGAAGCGGCCGATCAACGCCGTGGCCGACGTGATGGAGGTGCATGACGTGACCTGCGTCGAGGTGCATGAGGACCGCGACGTCAGCCTGACGGTGCTCTACGACCCGGAGCACAATCTCGAGGAACGGGTGCTGATGGAGCAGTTCGCGCCATGACCGATGCGACGACCACGGCCGACGTCCTGATCGTCGGCGGCGGCATGGCCGGCGCGTCGGCCGGCTATTTTCTCGCCGATGACGCGTCCGTCATCCTGCTGGAGCGTGAGAGCCAGCCCGGCTACCACACCACCGGCCGCTCCGCCGCGCTGTTCTTCGAGAACTACGGCAACGCGGTCATCCGCCGGATCAACCGGGCGACCCGGCCGTTCCTGACCGACCCGCCGGACGGATTCGCCGAGGCGCCGCTGCTGACCCCGCGCGGCGCCCTGTCGATCGCGACCGAAGCCTTGCTTGGCACATTGGACGCTGAGCTCGCCGCCTCGCCGAGCATGGAACGGGTCGAAGGCGAGGCCCTGTTCACCCTCGCCCCCTATCTCGATCCCGAGCGGATTGTCGCCGGCGCCTACGAGGCCGACGCGATGGACATGGATGTGAACGCCATCCTGCACGGCTTCCTGCGCGGCCTGCGCGCCAAGGGCGGACGCGTTGTGGCGGATGCCGAGGTCGTGGGCCTGTCCCGCGACGGCGGCACCTGGAACGTCGAGACCCGGGCCGGCACCTTCACGGCCCCGGTCGTCGTTAACGCCGCCGGCGCGTGGTGCGACGTGCTGGCCGGGATGGCCGGCGCACGGCCCGTCGGCCTGGTGCCGAAGCGGCGCACCGCTTTCACCTTCGACCCCCGCTTCCGCGACGGGTCGAGCGGCGATCCGGCGCACTGGCCGCTCGCAGTGCTGTGCGACGAGAGCTGGTACGTGAAACCGGATGCCGGCCGCCTGATGGGCAGCCCGGCCGACGAGATCCCGAGCCCGCCGACGGACGCCCAGCCGGAGATCGAGGACGTGGCCCTGGCGATCGACCGGATCCAAACCGACACGCTGTTCGCCATCACCCGGCCCGCCTCGACCTGGGCCGGGCTGCGCAGCTTCGTCGCCGACAAGTCGCCGGTGGTCGGTTTCGCCCCGGAGGCCGAGGGCTTCTTCTGGCTGGCAGGCCAGGGCGGCTACGGCATCCAGACAAGCGCCGGCATGGGCCGCCTCACCGCCGCGCTGGCGCTCGGCAAGGGCATGCCGGAAGATATGGTGGCGTTGGGACTGAAGCAGGCGGATCTGGCGCCGGATCGGCCCGGCCTTAGCGCGACCTGACGCATCCGGAACACTCCGCGTCCGATCCCCGCTTCGCACCGCCCGCCGGCTGTTGCAGACTGCCCGCCTGGGAGGTGTGGTCGATGGCGGAATACTCTGTCTTCTCGCTGATCCGCGAGGGGTTGGGCGGTCACAAGGGCTGGACCCGCGCCTGGCGCGATCCGGAGCCGAAGAAGTCCTACGACGTGGTCGTCATCGGCGGCGGCGGGCACGGCTTGGCGACGGCCTATTATCTCGCGCGCAATCACGGCGTCACCAATGTCGCGGTGGTCGAGAAGGGCTGGATCGGCGGCGGCAATGTTGGGCGCAACACCACCATCGTGCGCTCCAATTACATGCTCGACGGCAACGCCCATTTCTACGAGCACTCCCTCAAGCTGTGGGAGGGCCTGTCGCGGGACCTGAACTACAACGTCATGTTCAGCCAGCGCGGCGTGCTCAACCTCGCGCACAGCGACGGCCAGATGGATGCCTATGCCCGGCGCGGCAATACCATGCGCCTGAACGGCATCGACGCCGAGCTGCTCGACCGCGAGGGCGTGCGCCGACTCTACCCCTATCTCGATTTCTCCAGGGACGCCCGCTGGCCGATCTACGGCGGGTTGCTGCAGGCGCGCGGCGGCACCGCGCGGCACGACGCCGTCGCCTGGGGGTTCGCGCGCGGCGCCGACCGGCTCGGCGTCGACGTCCTGCAGAACTGCGAGGTCACCGGGTTCGAGCGCGACGGCGACCGGATCAGCGCGGTGAAGACCACGCGCGGGACCATCGGCTGCGGACGGGTCGGCATGGCCGTCGCCGGCAACACCTCGCGGGTCGCCGGCATGCTCGGCCTGAAGCTGCCGATCGAGAGCCACGTGCTGCAGGCCTTCGTCACCGAGCCGCTGAAACCGCTGATCGACGGTGTCGTCACCTACGGCGCCGGGCATTTCTACATCAGCCAGTCGGACAAGGGCGGGCTGGTGCTCGGCGGCGATCTCGACTTCTACAACTCCTACGCCCAGCGCGGGAACCTGGCGACGGTCGAGAACGTCATGACCCACGGCCTGGCGATGATGCCGAATATCGCGCGCGTGCGGATCCTGCGGAGCTGGGGCGGGATCATGGACATGTCGATGGACGGCAGCCCGATCATCTCCAAGACCCCGATCGACAATCTCTACCTGAACTGCGGCTGGTGCTATGGCGGGTTCAAGGCGACGCCGGGCTCCGGCCACGTCTTCGCCCACACCATCGCCAACGACGCGCCGCACGCGCATAACCGGGCAATGACGCTGGAGCGGTTCGAACAGGGCTACCTGCTGGACGAGGGCGGCAAGGGGCCGACCCCGAAGCTGCATTAGGGGAGCGCCACCATGATCCGGATCACCTGCCCCCATTGCGGCCCGCGCGACCACGACGAGTTCAGCTATGCCGGCGACGCGACCAAGATCCGTCCCGCCGACCCGGCCGCCGCGACGCCGGCCGACTGGCACGACTACGTCTACCTCCGCGACAATCCGGCCGGGCCACATCTCGAGTTCTGGCACCACGTCCACGGCTGCCGGCAATACGTGAAGGTGCTGCGCGACGTGACGACCCACGAGGTGCTGGCCTGCGGCACCCCGGCCGACACGCTGGAGGCGGGGCAATGATCGTCGGCCGGATCAGGGACGTGAACGCCTGGCGCCTGCCCGTCGGCGGCGAGATCGACCGCCGCCGCCCGCTCGCTTTCAGCTTCGACGGCACGGGATACACCGGCTACGAGGGCGACACCCTCGCCTCCGCCCTGCTGGCCAACGGGGTGAGACTGATCGGGCGGTCGTTCAAGTACCATCGCCCGCGCGGGATCTTCACCGCGGGCCCGGAGGAGCCGAACGCCCTGGTCGAACTGCGGACCGGCCCGCGGATCGAGCCGAACACCCGCGCCACCATGGCCGAGCTGTTCCACGGCCTGGCGGCGACCAGCCAGAACCGCTGGCCCTCCCTCGGCCTCGACGTGATGGAGCTGAACGACCTCGCCTCGCCGTTCCTGGTGGCCGGCTTCTACTACAAGACCTTCATGGGCTTCCCTGGCTGGCATTTCTACGAGCAGCGCATCCGCGCCGCCGCCGGCATGGGCAAGGGAACGCACCAGCCCGACCCGGACAGCTACGAGAAGAGCTCGGCGCATTGCGACGTGCTGGTGGTCGGCGCTGGACCGAGCGGACTGGCGACGGCCTTGACCGCTGGGCGCACCGGCGCGCGGGTGATTCTGGTCGAGGAAAGCGACGGTCTCGGCGGCCGCCTGCGCTACGAGCGCGAGACCATCGACGGCAAGCCGGCCATAAACTGGGTCGCCGACGCCCGCGCCGAGTTGGAGAGCCTTCCGGAGGTCCGCCTCCTGACCCGCACCACCGCGTTCGGTTATTACGACGACAACATGATCGGCGCGGTCGAGCGCGTGTCGGACCATATGGCCGTCCCGCCGCCGCACACCCCGCGCCAGCGCCTCTGGCACATCCGAGCCGGGCGCGTGGTGCTGGCGACCGGGGCGATCGAGCGGCACATCGCCTTCCCGCACAACGACCGTCCCGGCGTGATGCTGGCGGGTGCGGTGCGCAGCTACGTCAACCGCTTCGCCGTCCGCCTCGGCCGCCGCGCGGTGGTCGTGGCGAACAACGACGACGGTTATCGGACCGCCCTCGACCTCGTCGCCTCGGGTGTCGAGGTGATGAGCGTGGTCGACACCCGCCCCGCCGGCGACAGTACCTGGCGCGCGCGCTGCGCCGCCGCCGGGATCGAAATCGTCGACGGATCCGCCGTCACCAAGGTGTATGGGCGCCTGGAGGTGAAGGGTTGCGACATCGCCCGCCTGGACGACCTCGCCCATCCGCGCTTCGTGCAGTGTGACCTGGTCGCAGTTTCCGGCGGCTGGAGTCCAGCGGTGCACCTGCACACCCACGCGCTCGGCCGGATCGACTGGGACGACCGACTCGCGGCCTTCGTGCCCGGGGAGGCCCGGCAGGCCCACGTCTCCGTTGGCGCGGCACGCGGTGCCTATGCGCTCTCAGCCTGCCTGGCCGACGGCTTCAAGGCCGGTGCGGCGGCGGCCGAGTCGACCGGGTTCACGGCGAGAGCCCTCCCCGACACGCCCGCGACCGACGAGCCCGAGTCACGGCCGATCCAGGCATTCTGGGCGGTCGGCACCGGCAAGAAGCGGTTCGTCGACCTGCAGGACGACGTCACCGCCGACGACGTGACCCTGGCCCACCGCGAGGGCTTCGTCTCGGTCGAGCACCTCAAGCGCTACACCACGCTCGGCATGGGCACAGACCAGGGCAAGACCTCGAACATCATCGGCCATGCCCTGATGGCCGAGGCCCGGGGCGAACCGATCCCGCAGGTCGGCACCACCCGCTTCCGCCCGCCCTACACGCCGGTAGCCATGGGGGCGTTCGCCGGCGGCGATCGGGGACTGCACCACACGCCGCTGCGCCGCTCGGCCATGCATGACTGGCACGCGGCCAACGGCGCGGTCTTCGTCGAGGCCGGGCACTGGCTGCGGCCGCAATACTATCTCGAGGCGGACGAGCCGGACCTGAAGCGGTTCATGGACGCCGCCATCACCCGCGAGGTGGTGAACACACGACAGGCCGTCGGCCTCGTCGACGTCTCCACCCTGGGCAAGATCGATATCCAGGGCCCGGATGCCGGCGAGTTCCTGAACCGGCTCTACGCCAACGGGTTCAAGACCCTGGCGGTCGGCAAGGCGCGCTACGGGCTGATGCTGCGCGAGGACGGCATTGTCTATGACGACGGAACGACCTCAAGGCTCGGCGAGGTCCACTACTTGATGACGACGACCACGGCCCATGCCGGCGAGGTGATGGCACTGATCGAGTGGTACCTGCAGATCGTGTGGCCGGACCTCGACGTGCACGCCAGTTCGGTCACCGAGCACTGGGCGGCGATGGCGCTGGCCGGACCCAAGGCGCGCGACGTGCTGGCCGCCGCCATCGACGACGGCACCGACGTCTCCGGCGACGCCCTGCCCTTCATGGGGGTGACGACGGCCCGCATGTCCGGGGTCCCCGTGCGGGTTTTCCGCATCAGCTTCTCGGGCGAGATGAGCTACGAGGTGAACGCGCCGGCCGACTGGGGAACCCGGGTGTGGGAGGCGCTGATGGCGGCCGGCGCCGAGCACGGCATCCGTCCCTATGGCACCGAGGCGATGGGCATCATGCGCATCGAGAAGGGTCACGTGACCCACGCGGAACTGGACGGCCGCGTCACTCTCGACGATGCCGGCATGGGCCGCATGGCGAGCACCAAGAAGTGGTATGTCGGCCGCGGCATGCTGGACAAGCCGGCCCACATCGATCCGCTGCGGCCAAAGCTCGTCGGGCTGGTGCCGGTGGACGGCGTCACCAAGATCCCGGCGGGGGCGATCCTGGTCGAGCATCCGCACGCACCGCCGCCGGTCACCAAGCTGGGCCATGTCTCGTCCTCCGCCTATCTATCGCCGACGGTCGGGCATCCGATCGCGCTCGGCTTCGTCTCCGGCGGGCTGGAGCGCAAGGGCGAGACAGTGTGGGCCCTATTCCCGTTGCGCGGCCTGCGCATTGAGGTCCGGATCACCGATCCCGTCTTCGTCGATCCCGAAGGAGAGCGTCTGCGTGGCTGAGTCCGACACCCCGCCGCCCCGGCTATCGCCGTTCGCCGCGCTGTTCGCCGCGACCGACAGCGACGACGACGCCCGCGTGACGATCGCCGCCCGCGCCCTGGGTCAGGCGCAGATCGACTGCGCGCCGGACCGCGCCGCCGCGATCGCCCTGCCCCTTCCCGGTGCCGGTCGGTCGGTCTCCCATGACGGGCTGCGCCTGCTGAACCTGGCACCGGGACGCTGGATGGTCATCGCCGCCGAGGCGCACGGTCTGGAGTCGCGTGTGCGGGCCGCCTGCGGCGACAGCGGGGCCGCGACCGTCGACCAGGGTCACGGACGGGCGACGCTGCGGCTCTCGGGGTCGGCGGTGCGGGATGCCCTGGCCAAGGGCACGGGGGTCGATCTTCACCCCCGGGCGTTCGCTGAGGACCACGTGATTTCGACGGCCCTGTTCCACGTGTCGGTCACGATCGACCGGCGACGGGGCGGCGGCACGTTCGACATTCACATGCCCCGTGGCTATGCCCGAAGTCTCGCCGAGCGCCTGATCGACGCCGGCCGCGCGTTCGGGGTCGCCGTGACGGTCTAGATCATGCCGCGCGGGCGGCGGCCTTGTCGGTCGGCAGGTAGATCCCGCGCAGGCCGGGGGCGGCGGCGAACTTGTCCGACACGCCGAGCACGGTCTCCGCGCCGCCGAGGAACAGGTACCCGTCCGACGGCATGACGCCGGCGATGCGGGCCAGGATCTCGGCCTTGGTGGGCTGGTCGAAATAGATCAGCACGTTGCGGCAGAACACCACATCGAACTGGCCGAGCGCGCGCGGGTTGTCCAGCAGGTTGAACTCGCGGAACGACACCTTGTTCTTGATCTCGGGCTTAAGCCTCCAGGCCTCGCCACTCTGCTCGAAATACTTGACCAGCATGGTGATGGGGAGGCCGCGCTGCACCTCGAACTGCGAGTACTCGGCGGCGCGGGCCTTGTCGAGAATTCCCTTGGAAATGTCGGTCGCCACGATCTCCAGGCGCCAGCCGTCCACCTTCGCCCCCAGCTCGTTGAACAGCATGGCGAGGGAGTACGGCTCCTGGCCGCTGGAACAGGCGGCGCACCAGATGCGGATGCGCTTGGAGGCGGCATTGCGCGCCAGCAGATCCGGAACGATGGTATCGCGGAACTGGTCGAACGGGCGCTGGTCGCGGAAGAACAGGGTCTCGTTGGTCGTCATCGCGTCGAGCACGTCGTTGACCAGGGCGGGCGGCGGCAACTTGCGCAGCGCGGCGAGAACGTCGGTTGCCGTGGCCATGCCGTATTTCCGCGCGATCGGCGCCAACCGGTTCTCGACGAGGTAGGTCTTCTCCGCCGTGATGACGATGCCGGCCTTGGTCTTGAGGAATCCCACGAAGTGGTCAAAGTCAGATTGATTCACGGCGACCCCCCTAAGGCCCGGTGATGCTTTGTCCTGCGACGCCTCAGGCGGCGCTTTTGAGGCCCACGGTGGCGAACTTGGTCGCGAGAATATCCTCGTCGAACGGCTTCATGATGTACTCGTCGGCCCCGGCCCAGAGCGCGCGGCTGATCTTCTGAAGGTCGTTCTCGGTGGTGCAGAACACCACCTTCGGCGCCTTGCCGCCGGGCATCTTGCGCAGACTCTCGAGGAAGTCGATGCCCTGCATCTGCGGCATGTTCCAATCCAGGAGAATGGCGTCCGGCATCGGGTTGGCGTTCACGTAGTCCAAAGCGTCGGTACCGTCGGCGGCTTCAGCCACGGTGTAGCCGAACTTCTCGACAATGCGCCGAGCCACCTTCCGCACGACTGAGCTGTCATCGACGATCAGACAGATGGACATGATCAAACCTCCAGGGAGCGGGCCCGCGGCCCGGTTGATCGGTCAGAACGAGAGAACCTCGGCCACATCGAGCAGGACGAGCAGCTCGCCATCCAGCTTGTGGATCCCGTTCGACACCTCGCGCAGCTTCTGCGACATGGTGGCGGGGTGCGGGTCGATGGCGGCGGCGCCGATGTTCAGGACGTCGCCCACCGAGTCGACGACCAGGCTGTACAGGTCGCCCTTGAACTCGACCACCACGTTCATGTGTTCGTCCTTGTCGGGCTGCGGCATGGACAGGCGGGTGCGCAGGTCGACGGCGGTGACGATCCGGCCGCGCAGGTTGAGAGAGCCTCGGATCACAGCCAGCGACAGCGGGACCCGCGTCACCGGCTGCGGCCCGATGATGTCCTCGACATCGAGCACCGGAATGCCAAAGCTCTGCTTACCGACCTTCACGGTGACGAACTGGATGACGTCGGCGACAGTCATCGCCGTGTCCGTCTCGTGGTCTTGCGGGGTGAGCGCGTTCATCTTCTGTCTCCCTCTCGGCGGATCCGCTCCGCTGTGTTCCGCATCGAATTTAGGGGCGAGACCACAAAGGAAAGGTTAACGCCGCCGCTCGAAACGAAATTTTTTCGCGCTGACCGGATCCGACACGCCCGTCAGTGCCCTGTCTCGCGCTTCTTGATGCGCGCCAGGCCGGGCAGCATCTCGCCTTTGATGAACTCGATCCGCTTCATCGGTGCGCCACCGCGCGACGGGAAGCGCTCGGCCCAAAGCTTCATCTTCACCGTCAGACCGCACAGCACGGCCGCCAGGGACACATGGTGATCGCGCACGAAGTCGCGGAAGTTCTCGAAGGCGTGCGGGTCGATGTCGTCCCAAAGCTTCTGGGAACGCTGGTCGAACATGTCGAAGCGGCCGACCAGGCTGGTCGAGATGTCGGTCAAGTCGGCGGCGATCTGCGTGATCACCCGCTGGTTCGCCGGTTCGGAGCGGATCTGGAAGTTGTCCTGCAGCTCGTTCATCCAGTCGATCATGTCGGGGATGGCGCCGGTCACCTCGTCCAGCGCGTCGCGGAAATAGGACAGGCTGAGGAAGACGTCGCCGCATTCCTCAAGGAACTTCGGCACCTCGTCGAGGCCGATCTTGAGGGTGTCGGCCAGGTCCTTCAGCGCCTTCATCGCGTCCTCGCGATTCGGCTTGCGCACGAGGTCGATCATCTCGCTGGCCTCGGAGGCGTCCTGCTGCTGACCGTAGATCTTCATGATCAGCGGGCGGGTGAAACCGGCCATGTACTCCGACAACTCGGCCCGCTTCTCGGCCGACAGGTTGAGCGCCTCGGTCCCCGTGAAGTCGATGCCAACCCGCCGCAGTTCGATGCGCAGGGAGAACACGTCGAAGCTCTCGAGTTCCGCCAGCCGGCGGAGCACCTCGACATCGGCTTCGAGGGTCTTCGGATCCTGGTCGAAGAACTGCGGGATTTCGTCGATACGGATCTGGCCGCTGCCGATCCCCTCGCCCCGGAACAGCTCAAGCGCGCTCTCCAGATGCGCGTTCTTGATCATCGTCGCCTTCTTCAGGCCCAGGGTCTGAAGCGGTACATCGTGCAGCGGCAGCGCGTAAAGACGATCAACTGCGGCGTCCGACGCGCCGAAATCGTAGGTCTTGTTGCCTTTTCCGTCGTGATGAGCGGCGTCTGCCATCGAGTCCCTCCATCGATGGCAGGGACTCTAGGGCGACACCGTAAATAACCGGTTAATGAGAAACCGCCGGATTATCTTAAATTGCGACGATTTAGAGGCTTCCCCAGACATCCCGGGCGACCTCGACGATGAAGCCCAATTTGCGCCACTGCTCCTCCTCGGAAAGGACGTTCCCCTCCTCGGTCGAGGCGAAGCCACATTGCGGGCTCAGGCAGAACTGCTCGACCGGCGCGAAGCGGGAGGCCTCCTCGATCCGCGCATGGACGCCATCGCGGTCCTCGAGCTCGCCGAACTTCGAGGTCACCAGGCCGAGCACGACCCGCTTTTCGCCCTTGGGCAGGAAACGCAGCGGCTCGAAGCCGCCGGCCCGTTCGGTGTCGTATTCGAGGAAGTACCCGTCATACGGCAGATCGTTGAGCAGCACCTCGGCCACCGGCTCGTAACCGCCCTCCGAGATCCAGCTCGAGCGGAAATTGCCTCGGCACACATGGGTGGTGATCACCATGTCGGCCGGTTTGGCGGCGAGCGCGTGGGCGATCATGCCGGCATACGCGACCTTCAGGGCGTCCGGGTCCTCGCCGCGCTCACGCACCGCCGCGCGCTCCTTTTCCGAGCAGAGATAGGCCCAGACCGTGTCGTCGAACTGCAGATAGCGACACCCGGCCGCGTAGAAGCCCCTGACCGCTTGGGCATAGGCCTCCGCCGTGTCGGCGAAGAACGACTCGATGTCCGGATAGACGTCCTTGGAGATCGCCGCGCGGCCGCCCCGGAAATGCAAGACCGATGGCGACGGGATCGTCATTTTCGGCGTGACGCTGGTCACGCTTTTCAGAAAGGCGAAGTGATCGAGCATCGGATGGTCGGAAAAACCGACTTTACCGGTGACGCCGATGCTCTCGGACTTGGTCTGCACACCGGCGAACTGGATCGCCTTCGCGCCCTGCACCATCTCGACGCCGTCAAGCCCGGCGAGAAAGTCGAAATGCCACCAGGATCTGCGGAACTCACCATCGGTGACCGCCTGCAAGCCAACCTGCTCCTGGCGGGCGACGACATGGCGGATGCAGTCATCCTCGACCGCCCTGAGCCCGTCGGCATCGAGCTTTCCCTCGGCGAACTCGGTGCGGGCCCGTTTGAGGGCGGCCGGCCGCAGGAGGCTGCCGACCTCGTCGGCGCGGAAGGGCGGGGTCGGCGTCATGGGCGTCCTCCATGTCCTGTCACTCGGCGTCCGGCATTGTTGCCGGGGGACTGCGCGCACGATCGGTTTGATTGCCATGCGGCCCAGGCCAGTTGTATACAAGCCGTATACGAAGGCAAGACACTATCAGGAGGCGGCAAATGGCCGACCGCAGCTTTCCGCTGAACGCTTGGTACGCCGCCGCCTACGACGTGGAGGTCGGACGCACCCTCCTTGCCCGCAAGATTTGCGGACAACCGGTCGTTCTCTACCGAAAGACCGACGGAGTCCCGACCGCACTTGCCGATGCGTGCTGGCATCGGCTGCTGCCGTTGTCGAAGGGCGAACTGCACGGCGATAACGTGATCTGCGGCTACCACGGGCTCGAGTTCGACGATACCGGACGCTGTGTATACATGCCGTCGCAGGACACGATTAACCCCTCGGCCTGCGTGCGCGGCTATCCGGTGGTCGAACGCCACCGCTTCATCTGGATCTGGCCGGGCGATCCGGCGCTTGCCGACCCGGCACTCGTCCCCGACCTGCACTGGAACCAGGACCCGGGCTGGGCCGCCGACGGCAAGATGATCCCGGTCAAGTGCAACTACCGACTGGTCGTCGACAATCTCATGGACCTGACCCACGAGACCTATGTCCACGGCTCGTCGATCGGCAACCGGGCGGTCGCGGAGGCGCCGTTCTCGGTCACTCACGGCGACGGCACCGCCACGGTGACCCGGTGGATGACCGATATCGATCCACCGCCGTTCTGGCGCGCCCAGCTCGGCAAGCCGGGCAATGTCGACCGCTGGCAGATCATCAATTTCGAGGCGCCCTGCACGATCGCCATCGATGTCGGCGTGGCCCCGGCCGGCACCGGCGCGCCCGACGGCGACCGCAGCCAGGGGGTCAACGGCTTCGTGCTGAACACCATCACGCCCGAGACCGAGAGCACGTGTCTCTACTTCTGGGCCTTCGCGCGGAACTACGACCTCGAGAACCAGGCCCGCACGCATCAGCTTCGCGAGGGCGTCGCCAGCATCTTCCGCGAGGATGAAGAGGTCCTGGAGGCGCAGCAGCAGGCGATCGAGGCCAACCCCGATCACGTCTTCTACAATCTCAACATTGATGCCGGCTCCATGTGGGCGCGCAAACTCATTCAGCGCATGGTCGACCGCGAGACCGCGCCCGCGATGGCGGCGGAGTAAGCCATGGCCCTCTCTCCCCGCTCCGAACGCGCCGGATCGCTCAGCGTCAAGGCGGCGCTCGGCATCCGAGAGCTTGTGTTCTCCGGCGAGGTCGCGCCGGGTGAGCGGCTCTCCGAGATCACACTCTCGTCCCGCCTGGGTCTGTCGCGCACGCCGATCCGCGCCGCACTCGCCCAGCTCGAGCAGGAGGGCGTGCTGGAGGCCATCCCGTCGGGCGGGTACGCCGCCCGGCGCTTCACCCAGTCGGAGGTCGCCGACGCGATCGAACTGCGGGGCGTGCTGGAGGGGACGGCCGCGCGTTTCGCCGCCGAGCGCGGCGTCGCCCCGTTCCGGCTGCAGGCGGTGCACGGGCTTCTGGCGGAACTCGATCGCATCGTCGCCGCGCCGGATGATATGGACTTCGAGGCCTACATGGCGCGCAACGGCGAGTTCCACGAGCAGCTTCAGACGCTCTCAGGCAGTGACATCATTCGCCGCGAACTCGAGCGGGTGTCCAGACTGCCGTTCGCCGGTCCTAACAACTTCATCACCGCGCAGGCGGAAATGCCGGAAGTGCGCGCCTCGCTGGTGGTGGCCCAGACCCAGCATCGGGCCATCGTGAACGCCATCGAGATGCGCGAGGGCACGCGGGCCGAAGCCATTGCCCGGGAGCATGCGCGGCTTGCCCGCACGAACCTCGATCTCATGATCGAGGACGGACGGTTGATGACCAAGGTCCCCGGCCTGTCGCTGGTGTCCGGTTAGCAGGGAGAACAGCCATGCGCAGCGGACAGGAGTGGCGCGGAGCGACGGTCGGGCGTATCCGCGACGTCGCCGAGGATATCCGGTCGTTCGAGATCGCGGTCGAGGGCGGCGTGCCGACCTTCGACCCGGGCGCGCATATCTGCATCGAGGTGATCGTCGGCGACCGGCCGGCGGTGCGCTCGTACAGCTGCATTCCGGGCCGGCCCGGACGGGTGACGATCGCGGTCAAGTACCACCCGAACAGCCGCGGCGGATCGCGCTGGATGTGGTCGCTGGTCGAAGGCGCGCATGTGCGCGTCACCCTGCCGGAGAACCGCTTCGAGCTGTCGTGGCGGGCGTCGTCCTACCTGCTGGTGGCGGGCGGCATCGGCATCACCCCGATCCTCGGCATGGCGGAAGCGTTGAATGAGGCTGGACGGCTGCTGCGCCTGGTCTACGGCGTGCGCGACCGCGCCCAACTCGCCTTCGCCGACCGCCTTCGCGACCGCCTAGGCGACCGCGCCGCGTTCTTCACCGATGACGAGACCGGGCCGATCGATCTGGGGGCGGAGATCGACGCGCTGCCTGGTGACGGCGAACTCTACATCTGCGGGCCCATCGGCATGCTGAACGCGGTCAAGGCGCTCTGGACGCAGCGTGGCAGGCCGATCAGCCGCCTGCGCTACGAGGTGTTCGGCGATTCCGGAGAGCATCCGGAACTGCCCTTCACAGTCGATGTCCTCAACAGCGACGTCAGCGTGACCGTGGCCTCCGACACGTCGCTCCTGGACGCGCTCACCGACGCCGGAATTGATATGATCTGGGATTGCCGAAGGGGCGAATGCGGGCTTTGCGCCGTGGACATCGTCGAGTTGGAGGGCGAGACCGATCACCGCGACGTGTTTTTCTCAGACACGGAGAAGCGGGAGAACGCCCGCCTCTGCACCTGCGTCTCGCGGCTGGTCGGGGGGCGCGCGACGATCGATACCGGCCTCAGGATACAGTAAGCTTCTGGGGAGATTTGGAACCAGTCTAATGAACCACGCCCAATCGAAGGGTCAGGCATCGAGCAAGAGGGAGGACTTACGAATGCTCAAGAAACTGCTGACCGCCGGCGCCGTTGCCGCCGGCATGATGGCCGCCGCCGGGACGGCGACCGCCGCCGACGTCACCCTGAAGCTGCATCAGCTTCTGCCGCTCAGGGCCGGCATCCCGGCCAAGTTCCTGGAGCCCTGGATCGAGAAGGTCGAGACCGAATCCGGCGGGCGCATCGAGATCGAGCACTATCCCTCGATGCAGCTCGGCGGCAAGCCGCCGGAACTGGCCCAGCAGGTCACCGACGGCGTGGTCGACATGGTCTGGACCGTGATGGGCTACACCCCCGGCCGCTTCCCGCGCGCCGAGGCGTTCGAACTGCCGTTCATGGTCACCAACGGCGAGCAGACCTCCATCGCGCTGCAGAAATACGCCGACAAGCACATGCAGAACGATTTCCCGGGCCTGAAGATCATCGCCCTGCACGCCCACGGACCGGGCCTGATCCACTCCAAGGACCCGGTCAACAAGCTCGAGGACCTTGACGGCATGAAGCTGCGCGGCCCGACCCGGGTGATCACCGGCCTGCTTGAGGAGCTGGGCGCCGTGGCGATCGGCATGCCGGTGCCAGCTGTGCCGGAGGCGGTCTCCAAGGGCGTGATCGACGGTGCCGTGATCCCCTGGGAGGTGACCCTGCCGCTGAAGATGACCGAGCTGGTCGGCAACCACACAGGCTTCGCGGGCGATCGCGGCCTGTACACGGCCACCTTCATGTTCGCCATGAACAAGGGCAGCTACGACGCGCTGCCGGACGACCTGAAGAAGGTGATCGACGACAATTCCGGCGTCGAGGCCGCCGCCTGGGCCGGTCGGGTCATGGACGAGGTCGACAAGATCGGCCTCAGCAAGGCCCAGCAGTCCGGCAACACGATCATCACGCTCGACGAGACCGAGGTCGCGCGCTGGCGAGCCGCCTCCGCGCCGGTGGTCGAGAGGTGGATCGCCGAAATGGATGGCAAGGGCATGGACGGCGGCGCCCTAGTCGAAGACGCCCGCGCGCTTCTCGCGGCCGAGGCCAACTAAGCCACACCACCCGACATGACGGAGGCAGGCGAGACTCTCGCCTGCCTTTTCCTTAGGCTGGACGGCAGGAAATCGAGGGGACGCGCGTGTACCGGACACTTGAGGGATTGCTGACGGGGCTGTCTCGCCTGTTGGCCCTGTTCGGCGGTCTGTTGCTGCTGGCGATCACCGCGATCGTCGTCCTCAGCGTCACTGGGCGCAACCTGACCGATATCGGCCTGGCGCCGATCCCCGGCGACTTCGAACTGGTCGAGGCGGCGACCGCGCTCGCCGTGTTCTGCTTCATGCCCTGGTGCCAGATGCAGCGCGGCCATGTCGCGGTGGACGTCTTCGCCGAGATGCTCGGCCCGCGCGTCGACGCCCTGCTGTCGATCCTGTTCAACGTGCTGATGACCGGCGTCGCCGCGTTCATCCTGTGGCGGCTCTGGGCCGGCACGCAGGACAAGATGCTGTACAACGAAACCACATTCATCCTGCAGTATCCGGTGTGGTGGGGCTACGCGGTCTGCGTGCCCGTGGCCGCCGTTTTCGTGCTGGTCGCGGCCTGGACCGTGGTCCGCAGCATCGTCGACACCCGCAACGCCTCCGCCGGCGCCCGGTCCTCCGGAGACGCCGCCTGATGGACAAGCTGGAAATCGCGCTCTGGTCGTTTCCGGTCCTGCTGCTGCTGATCGGCCTGCGCATGCCGATCGGGCTCGCCATGCTGGGCCTCGGCATCGCCGGCTCGATCCTGGTCAACGGCTCGCCGCTGCAGGTGATGTCGCAGATGAAGTCGATGACCTATGACACGTTCTCCAACTACTCGCTGGGGATCATTCCGCTGTTCCTGCTGATGGGGCAGTTCGCGACCCATGGCGGCCTGTCCAAGGCGCTGTTCGACGCGGCGGAGTCCTGGCTCGGCCACCGCAAGGGCGGGGTTGCCATGGCCGCCGTCGGCGCCTGCGGCGGCTTCGGCGCGATCTGCGGCTCGTCGCTCGCCACCGCCGCGACCATGGCCCAGGTCGCGCTGCCGGAACTTAAGCGTTTCGGCTATTCCGGGGCGCTGTCGACCGGCGCGCTGGCGGCCGGCGGCACGCTCGGCATCCTGATCCCGCCCTCGGTGGTGCTGGTGATCTACGCCATCCTGACCGAGCAGAACATCGCCAAGCTGTTCGTCGCCGCCGTCGTGCCGGGCCTCCTGGCCGCCATCGGCTACATGCTGGCGATCGCGATCTACGTGCGCCTCAACCCGGAGAGCGCCGGGCATCGCGACCCGGCGCCGATGGCCGACCGGTTCCGCGCGCTGTTCCGGATCTGGCCGGTTCTGGCGGTGTTCACCGTGGTGATCGGCGGCATCTACACCGGCATGTTCACCCCGACCGAGGGGGCGGCGTTCGGCGCCGCCGGCACCGGTCTCATCGCGCTGGTCAACCGCGGGCTGACGCTCGAGAAGCTGAAGGCGTCGCTGCTACAGACCGCGTCGTCGACCGCGATGATCTTCTTCATCGTGCTCGGGGCGGCGGTGTTCAACACCTTCCTCGCCTTCGCCCAGCTGCCGCAGGAGGCGGCGGCCTGGGTCACGGATCAGGGCTTCGGCGCTTACACGGTACTGGCGGCGATCCTGATTCTCTACCTGATCCTCGGCTGCTTCATGGACTCGCTGTCGATGATCCTGCTGACGGTGCCGATCTTCTTCCCGGTGGTTGTCGAGCTCGATTTCGGCATGGCCCCGGAGGCCTTCGCGCTGTGGTTCGGCATCCTGGTGCTGATCGTGGTCGAGGTCGGCCTGATCACCCCGCCGGTGGGCATGAACCTGTTCGTGATCAACTCCATGGCCGGCGACGTGCCGATGGGCCAGACCTATCGCGGCACCATGCCGTTCCTGATCAGCGACTTGGTCCGCGTGGTGATCCTGACGCTGTTCCCGGCGATCACGCTATTCCTGGTGGGGATGTAGGCACCTGGATCGTCATCCCGGTGGAGCCCGGCCCTGAGCCGGGGGACGGCCGGGATCCAGATGCACCGCAGCCTTGGGTCCCGGCCCTCTCTCCGTTCGGCCGGGATGACACAGAAGGTGGCGGTCACCCCCGCGGCGGCACAGCCGTGTAGTGGGCCGGCGCCCCGTCGCCCCGGGCCTTACGCCGCGCCGCATCGCCCGGCGCCTCGACTTTCCCCGCCGCCGCATATCCCGCCTTGCGGTCGACCGGCACCGGGTCGGCGGCATCCGGCGGCGGCATCATGTCGGCGTGGTAATAGGCGATGCGCTGCTTGGCCGGGTCCACCCGGCGCGTCGGATCGATGTCACGCTGGTTGGCGCCCACCGGCTCGACGGTGCGGTCGCCGACGATCTCATGGTCGAACCACCATTTCTTCGCCGGGTTGCGGCGGCCGTTGCCGATGACATCGTCGAACCAGGCGGCGACCGGCACCATCACCGGCTTCGCCCACATGGCGTTCACCCCCAACCAGCTCGCGATCCGGGTCAGCCAGGCGCCGTCGGCATCGACAACCTTGTTGATCGGACAGGTTTTCATGCAGCGTCCGCAGGCGGAGCCCTTGACGTTGGTCAGCCGGTAGCGGGTGCAGCGCTCGACATCCGGCTTCCACATCTCGTAGCCGTTGAACATCACCTTGTCGCCGAACGGGATGGCGTCGCACGGGCACTCGCGGGCGCATTTGTAGCAACCCTCGCAGAACGCCTGCAGGCCGAAATCGATCGGCCGGTCGACCGCCAGCGGCATGTCGGTGGTGATGACGACCGACTTGAAGCGCGGGCCGACGAAGGGGTTCAGGACCAGTTCGCCGATGCGGCTGAGCTCGCCGAGGCCGGCCCAGAGCACCAGCGGGATGTGCAGAACGTCGCTATCGGCATTGGTCTGCGACCGCGCGGCGTGGCCGAGGCCGCGCATCACCTCCGCCATGATCCCGGCAATCTCGGCGCCGCGCAGGTAGGAGCGCATGGACTGGGCGCCGGAGATCCAGTCGTCGCCGCTCGCCCCCTCCATGGTGTCGTAGCCCTGGTCGATCAGCATCACGATGGCGTAGCGGTGATAGGGCCGGATCACCGACCCGTCCTCGCCATGGCTGTACCAGGCATAGTCGGGCACCTCGCAGATGCCGGTCAGGTCGGCGCCGAGGACATAGGACAGCGCCTTGACCGCCCGCGCGTTGGCGGCGGGATCGGCCGTCGCCGGATCGACCGACGCGGCCACCGCGCCGTCCTGGTACGGCACCATGGCGCGGATCATGCCGCGCTGGCTGGCCGAGAGCGGATGCTTGGTGGCGAAGCGACCCCGCTCACCCTGGGACTTGGCGCCGAGATCACCCTTCAGCGCCCGTTCGAAGAAGGCGGCGCGCTTCGGCACCCGCGGCACCTCGTCGTCGAGGATCAGGGTGGTCGGACGGTCGACCCGTTTCACCGTCTCCATCGGATAGCGGCTCAGATGCGACGGGCGGGCGGCCCGGCGGTTCCGCTCGCGCCCCGACTGGGCGCCGTTGATCCCCCACCACTGGGCGAGCGGATGGACGACCGCGCGATCTGCCAGCGGCTGGTCGACCGCCATCGGATAGGGCGTCGTCACCACCGCCAGCGCGAACCCTTTGCCGAGGAACGGGTTGGAGATGCCCTCCCCCTCCGCCGCCCCGGCGCGCTGGGCGAGGCCGGCGAGCACCGCCAGCCGGTCGGCGTCGACCTCGCTCGCCGTGAGCATGTGGGCGCGGGCCGCGAACCCCATCCAACGGATATGCCCGGCGAGGCAGACGGCGATCTCCCCCGCGCGGACCGCCGCGGCATCGTCGATGGCGCCGGCGATCCAGCCATGGGCGAGATTGTCCGTCTCCGGCATCCGGGCGTGTTCGACCAGGATGACGACGGCATGGTCGTGATCGCGCGGCTCGACACCGGTCAGCCAGGCGCTTTCCGGAACGCGGCAGATGCCGGCCTGACTGGCATCCATGAAATACCCGGCGCCCTTGATGTCCTGGGAGCGGCGGTCGAGGGCGTCGGGAAGCGGCGCCGGCGCCGGGGCGACGGGGCCATCGGCCTCGGCGATGAAGATATCGAGGTAGCGCCTAAGCGCCGCGCCGAGGCGACCGCCGTCGAGCGCGCGCGCTTGCGCACGGACCCGCGGCCGCGCCGCCTCGCGCTCGACGATCGCCGGATCGCGGGCAAGCGTCTCGAGCGGGAACGGGCCGAGATGAAACGGGCGGTTCTTCGAGGCGGGGTGCAGAAGCATGCTTGTCGCGGTCCCTTGCCGGGCTCATCTCTTCGAGCATAGAGCAACCGCCGCCCCACCCGATAGGCACCGCCCGTGACCCCGACGCCCGAGAAAGACCCCGAGGAGGAGCCCCTGCGCTGGGCGGGCCACGGCCATGTGGGCGCTTTCCTGCTCCAGGTCTCGATCCTGATCGTTGTGAACCTTGCGCTTTGGGGATTCGTGTTCCTGATGGCGCTCAAGTTCGCCGGCGTCATCGGCAGCGAGGATCCGGCAAGCTAGAGCAAATCATGTCTAGACGCGATCGCCAGCGATCGCGACATGGCATGATAATTTGCTCTAGTTTATTGAAGAAGATCATGATTCACGCCCAAGTCGGGATCGCGAAGCGATTCCGTCTTGGACGATCATGATCTAGGGCGGCGTGCCGCCCCCTCCCTCACCCGGTCGAGAGCTTCAGCAAGGCCGGGATGACGATCTCCTCCTCGTCCACCAGATGGCGGTCGAGCAGGACCCGGAACCCGCCCACCGTCTCGGCGAAGGGGTCGGCCCGGGCCGGCGTCCACGCATCCGTCTGCGCCGCCTGCAGCACCGCGTTCACGGCCTCCGCCAAGGAGCGCAGCCGGGCGTCCAGGTCCTGGTGATCCGTCTCAAGCAGGTCGAAACCGCGCGCGACCGCGGGTTCCAGTCGGCGCAGCTGCGGAAAATAGTGGGCGTCCTCGATCGAGTGATGCCCGTGCAATTCACCGAGCAGCGCGCTCGCGGCGCGATACAGCCGAGGGGCATAGTCCGTTCCGGCCAGATCGCCGGCCGCCGCCATCGCGGCATCGGCGGCGATGACGTCCAGCAGGTCCCGGAAGGCGGCGTGCTTCTCCAGCCAGAACTGGGTCAGACCACCGAATTCCGGATGCGCCGGCCAGCCGTCCGCCGGCAGCGCATCGACGAGGACGCGCAGGGTCTCCGGCAGACCGGAGCGCGTGCCGAGGCGCAGGGAGGCGAGGTCGAGGTCGGACATGGCGATCAAGGACGTGGTGGCGAACGGGTGAGGGCGAAGATAGGCCGTCTCCGGCGGTTGTCACCCGTGTCCTACTCTCCGGCCGCCGCCGCCGTCTCCACGCGCAGCGGCACCCGGAGGCGGAACCGCGCTCCACCCCGCCCCTTGCCCCGACCGGTCTCCGGCAGCAGTTCGAGGTCGCCGCCAAGCATGCGCGCGATGCTGCGGCTGATCGCCAGCCCGAGGCCGGCCCCCGTGCGGTGGCCGGGCGTCAGCTCGCGGCCGCGCGCGAACTTGGCGAAGATCCGCTCCCGGTCCTCGGGGGGAATGCCGGGCCCGTTGTCATCGACATAGGCGTAGTAGGTCCCGCCGTCGATCCGGCTGGTCACCGTCACTTGGGGGTGATCGTTGGTGTTGTATTTGATGGCGTTAGCCAGGACGTTCATGAACACCTGCGCTAGCCGATCACCGTCGGCACGGATCGGCGCCGTCTCGACGCAGGGCCCGAAATCGATCGTCACCCCCGCGCTCGCCGCCATCCCACGGCTGGTCTCGACCGCGTGCTCCAGAACCCGGGCACCGTCGACATCCGCGAGGCGCAGGGTGAACTCGCCACTGTCCAGGTGGGACACATCGAGAATCTCGTCGAGCAGGCGCGACAGGCGCAGGGTCTCGTCCTGGATGATTTTCAGGTATTTCCGCGCCCGTTCGGACTCCAGATCCGGGTTCTCCAGCAGGATCTCCGAGAATGACCGGATCGAGGCCATGGGCGTGCGCACCTCATGGCTGACCTGACTGAGGAAGTCGTCCTTCTGGGCATCGAGCATGCGCAGGCGCTCATTGGCGTCCTGCAGCGCCTTGGCGGTCTCCTGCAGTTCCTGCGACTTCGCCTCGAGGCGCTGGGAATACTCGATCACCTGCTGGGTCTCGTCGACCAGGCGGATCAGCTCGTCGAGGCTGATGGTCTCGCCGGTGACCACCTGGCTGATCATCACCCGGGCCGAGGCGGCGCCGATGCCGCCGGCCAGCAGGCGCTCCAGATGGGCGATGAACTCGGCGTCCGGGCGCGGCATGTCGCCGACCGCGCCCTGCCGCCGGGCGAACTCGGCGAAGACGCGCTGCGCCTCCTCCGCGCCCAGGATGCGCTGGGTCATGATGTACAGGTCGTCGATCGTCGCCGAGCGGGTGATGAAGCGTCCCTCGCTCTCCGCCGGATTGCGGAACACGTCGACGAACAGCGTGCCCTGAAGCCGCTCGAGCGGGTTCTGCTCGCGCATCAGCGAGACCACCACGAACAGCAGCACGTTGAGGCTCATGCTCCAGAACACGCAATGCACCAGCGGGTCGCTGCCCGGCATGCCGAACAGCGCGTGCGGCCGCAGCCAGCCGATGCCCCAGGGCCCCTGCTCCAGCAGCGCCGTCGTGACGAACCACACCCCCTCGAAGTTCGGCATGACGAGCGTGTACATCCAGATCGCGAAACCGGCGAACAGGCCGGCCGCCGCCCCCGCCTTGGACGCCGAGCGCCAGTACAGGCCGCCGACCATCGCCGGCAGGATCTGCGCCACGCCGGCGAAGGCGATCAGCCCCATGGCGGCCAGCGCGTCGGAGCGGGCGCTGGCGACGAAGTAACCGAAGCCGAGCAGCAGCAGCAGCGCGATGCTGACCCGCCGGCTGAATAGCAGCAGCCGTTTCACGTCGCCGCTGATCGCCTCGCTCAGCACCGGCAGGCGCAGCACGACCGGGATGACGATGTGGTTGGACACCATGATCGACAGCGCGATGCAGGCGACGATCACCATCGAGGTCGCCGAGGAGAAGCCGCCGATGAAGGCGAGCAGCGCCAGCGCGTCCTGGCCCTGGGCCATCGGCAAGGTGAGCACGAACATGTCCGGGTTCGAGCCCGGCGGCAGCAGGGTGAGACCAGCGATCGCGATGGGCAGGATCGAGCAGCTGATGAGGAACAGGTAGAGCGGGAACAGCCAGGAGGCGGTGCGGAGCTGTCCCTCGTCGGCGTTCTCCACGACCGTCACCTGGAACTGGCGCGGCAGGCAGAGGATGGCGGCGCCGGCGAGGAAGGTCATCGTCACCCAGCGCGGTCCGAACACCGCGTCGGGATCGAGCACGATGGTGGTTGCCGGCATCGCGAAGATCTCGTCAATGCCGCCGGCGACGCCGAACACGGCGAACCCGCCGACCGCGAGCAGGGCGACCAGCTTGACCAGCGCCTCGAGCGCGATGGCGGCGACCACGCCGTGGTGGCGCTCGTTGGCGTCGATATTGCGGGTACCGAACAAGATGGTGAAGGCGGCCATGCCGGCGGCCACCCAGAACGCGGTCGACACGTCGAGAACAGCTTCGTTGCCGGCGCTGCCGACCACCGAGAAGCTGATCGTGACCGCCTTGAGCTGCAGGGCGATGTACGGGGTGCTGGCGATCACCGCGATGACCGTCACCAGGACCGCCAGCGTCGTGCTCTTGCCGTAGCGTGAGGAGACGAGGTCGGCGACCGAGGAAATTCGGTGCACCCGGCCGATCCGGACCAGCTTGCGCAGGACGAACCACCACCCCACGAACACGAGCGTCGGGCCGATATAGATCGTCAGGAACTCCAGCCCGCTGCGCGCCGCCGACCCGACGGCGCCGTAGAACGTCCAGGACGTGCAGTAGACCGAGATCGACAGGGTATAGATCACCGGCGAATGGGCGAGGCCGACCCGGCCGCTGCGCGCGCGCCGGTCGCTGACGAAGGCGACCACGAACAGCAGCACCACATAGCCGAGCGCCGTGGCGAGGACGACGTCGGCCGACAGCATCAACCCGCCTCCCGCTCGAACCGCGGGCGCTCAGCCTCCTCCCGGTCGAGCGCCCGGCCGGCCTGGTTCGAGAGAATGCGGGTGAAGACGATCAGCCCGGCCCACACGATGAAGACGTAGAGAACGATCGTCGGCACCCCGAGCACGGCTGTCGGCTGGTTCACCACGGTCAGCATCGGCGGCATGAACAACCACGTGCCGAGGATCACCATCAGCGCGACCGCGTCGCGGATCTTGGTACGGGAGGGGCGGGACGCCATCGCCTCAGCCTCGCCGGCGGGTCAGGCCGTTGCCAGGGTCATGACCCGCTCCACCACCTCGCGGTTGGAGAACGGCTTGGTCACGAAGGCGTCCGCCCCGAGCTCCTCGGCCGTCTTGCGGTCCTTGTCCTGGCCCTTGGCCGTCAGGATCATCACCGGCATGCCGGTCAGCTCCGGGTTCGCCTTGATCCACTTCAGGACCTCGAACCCGTTCATCTTCGGCAGCATGACATCCAGGATCACCAGGTCCGGGCGCATGGTGGCGATCTTGTCGATCACCGCCCGGCCGTCGAACACGGCGGTGACCTCGCATCCCTCGCGGCTGAGGATGAAGCTCAGGGATTCGACGATGTTGGGCTCATCCTCGGCAATCAGCACATGTGCTGGCACGCTGCAGTTCCTCTCCCGGGGCCCGCCGGTTGATCCGGCTGCGTTTGCCACAGTGTAGCGCCGAAGCGGCGCGCACGGAACGGTTCTGACCCCCTCGAAAGGAATGGGGCCGCCTCAAGGGCTCTCGCTGCGCACGATCGGCTCCTCCTCGCGGTGCAGGCAGTCGAGCCGCGGGCAGAGGCGGCAACTGGCCCCCACCCGCGCCGCCATTTCACGGGCGCTGAGGTCCAGGCCGTCGGCGTAGACGGTCTGGTCGGCGTGCACCGCCTCGCAGGCGAGCATCACCGAGTGCAGCACCGGTGGCTCGTGGAAGGTGGCCGGCTGCTTCGTGACGGTGCGGGCGATGAACAGGAACCGCCCCCGGTCGGGAAACTCCGCGAGCTGTCGGATCACCCGGTCGGGCGTCTGGAACGACTGGTAGATCGCCCAGAGCGGGCAGGCATGGCCGTAGCGCGGCAGCGGCAGCCCCGGCAGCGGAAACCGCTTGGTGGCGTGGCCGGCCGGATTGGAGCGTAGAAACGCGAAGGGGATGCCCTCCGCCCCGCGCCGCTGCAAGGTGATCAGGCGATGCGCCACCTGCTCGAAGCTGGCGGTGTAGCGCTGACGCAGCACCTCGATGTCATACCGGCAGGCGACCGCGTCCTCGAGGAAGCTGTCATAGGGCAGCAACGCGGCGCTCGCCCCGTAGGACGCCAGCACCCGGAAGGCCTGCGCCCGGGCCGCCTCGCTGGACAGCCGCGGATCGTCGATCTCCGCCTCGATCAGGTCCCGCAGCGTCAGCTCCGTCGCGACGCGCGCGAGTTGGAACCGGCGGGTCGAGATCGAGGCGTTGTCGAGGAACACCAGGGTGCGGTTCTCCCGCTCGAAGCGGCAATGGTTGCGGAACCGCTCGCCACCCGGCGCGCTGGCGGAGTCCCGACCGTGGTTCACCACGGTGATGCCGTGGCGACGGTCGAGATAATCGATCAGCGCACTCATGAACGTCTCGCCGTGGCGCTCGACATCCTCCCTCAGTTCCGCCGCCGCTGACTCCAAATCGGCGAAATGATTCCGCCGCTCGATCAGGAAATCATCGACCTCCTCGGCCGGCGTGACCGAGCGGGTATCGGCCTCGGGCACCTCGAAGAAATCGGTCAGCGCCTGGGCGACCTCGCTCAGCTTGGCGCTCTCCTCGGTCATCATCCCCTGAAAGCGCTTCTGCTGGCTCGCCGGCATGTCGTCGACGTTCTCAAGGATCTCCGAGACAGAACGCAAGGTGGTGATGTGGGTGAGCACCTGGTGGATCAGGTCGCCGAGAAACGGGTCGCGGCTGAGCCGGTCGGACAGCGCCGACACGGTCTCCACCTGATCCAGGTAGGCGCGGTACAGAGCGAGCATGGATTGCGCCCAGTTCAGGTGGCGGGCGACCAGGTCCTGGGCCCCCTCCTCCGGAATCGGCGCCACCCGCAGGCGCGGATCGGCCGCCATCTCGCGCAGGTCGTCGATCACCCGGCGCTCCGTCGTGCCGGCCAACGTCTCGGCGTCGAGGTCCAGGGCGGCGGCGATCCGGTTCAGCAACCCACCGGCGATGTTCCGCTTGGAGGCCTCGATCAGGTTCAGATAGGACGGCGAGATCCCGACCGCCTTGGCGAGGCCGGCCTGCGTCAGACCCTGCTGCTTGCGCCGCTCCCGGATGCGATAACCCGCCAATTCCAGTGCCATACCCGCTCCCAACCGCGATCGCGCATCCGGTCCGCCCGGCGCCGGATCTGTCACAAATTTACATTTTTGCAGTTGCGTTGTGTCTCAAATTGACAAATTTGTCAATGCAAAACAACAACTTAGTTTGCAAATTTTCAGTTAGCCTCTACAGTTGTGCCGCCGCTGTCCGGGTTCATGGTGCCGATTTCGTCATCGGGGACCGTCATCAACGCCGATGTCAGATCGGAAGACGCGGCTGGGACCAAGACCGAACGGGAGGATTGAATGAACGTCTTCGATAAGAGCGTCTCGCGTCGCTCAATGATGAAGGGGGGTGTCGCGCTCACCGCCGGCCTCGCCGCTCCGACATTCTTCACCAAGAGTGCCCATGCCTACCTGAATGAGCCCACGGGCAGCACCGTCACCCTCGGCTTCAACGTGCCGCAGAGCGGCCCGTATGCCGACGAGGGCGCCGACGAACTGCGCGCCTACGAACTCGCCGTCGAACACCTCAACGGTGAAGGCGACGGTGGCATGATGACCACCTTCTCGTCCAAGGCGCTGAAGGGCAACGGCATCCTCGGCAAGAAGGTCGAGTATGTCACGGGCGACACCCAGACCAAGTCCGACGCCGCCCGCGCGTCCGCCAAGTCCATGATCGAGAAGGACGGCGCGATCATGATCACCGGCGGTTCCTCGTCGGGCGTGGCCGTGGCCGTTCAGGCTTTGTGCCAGGAAGCCGGCGTCATCTTCATGGCCGGTTTGACCCACTCCAACGACACCACCGGCAAGGACAAGAAGGCGAACGGCTTCCGTCACTTCTTCAACAGCTACATGTCCGGTGCGGCGCTCGCGCCGGTGCTGAAGGCGAACTACGGCGCCGACCGCAAGGCCTATCACCTGACCGCCGACTACAACTGGGGCTACACCACGGAAGAGGCCGTCCGGTCGTCGACCGAGGCGCTCGGCTGGGAGACCGTCCAGACCGTCAAGACCCCGCTGGCGCAGACCGACTTCTCGGCCTACATCACGCCGGTCCTGCAGTCGGACGCCGATGTGCTGGTGCTGAACCACTACGGCGGCAACATGGTCAACTCGCTGACCAACGCCGTGCAGTTCGGCCTGCGCGACCGGATGGTCAACGGCAGGCAGTTCGAGATCGTCGTGCCGCTGTACTCGCGCCTGATGGCCAAGGGCGCCGGCGCGAACGTTAAGGGCATCTTCGGCTCGACCAACTGGCACTGGTCGCTGAGCGACGCGGGCTCCCAGGCCTTCGTGAAGTCGTTCGGCTCCAAGTACGGCTTCCCGCCGAGCCAGGCGGCCCACACCTGCTACGTCCAGGCGCTGCTGTACGCCGATGCGGTCGAGCGGGCCGGTACCTTCAACCCGTGCGGCGTTGTCGAGGCCCTGGAAGGCTTCGAGTTCGACGGCATGGGCAACGGCCCGACCCTGTATCGCGCCGCCGACCACCAGTGCTTCAAGGACGTGCTGGTCGTGAAGGGCAAGGAGAACCCGAGTTCCGAGTTCGACCTTCTGGAGATCGTCGAGATCACCCCGGTCGCTCAGGTCACCTACGACCCGAACCACCCGCAGTTCGCGGGCGGTCAGCTCGGCACCTGCAACCCGGGCGCTTGATCGGGACGCACTAGCCCCCGACACTGTCGGACAGCCGGCCACGCGAACCCGCGTGGCCGGCATCCCGGCAGCTCCTCCACCACGACCCGACCGAGGGTTCGGCCTCACGAACAGGTGGTACCGTGGACGCGATCGTTCTTCAGGTTCTCAACGGACTCGACAAGGGAAGCGCCTATGCGTTGATCGCGCTCGGCCTGACCCTGATCTTCGGCACCCTGGGTGTCGTCAATTTCGCCCACGGCGCCCTGTTCATGCTCGGCGCCTTCTGCGCGGTCACCCTCAACCATCTGCTGGGCCTGTCGTTCGAGACGATCGATCCGACCCGCCAGGACTTCCTGGGTAACCCGCTGAAGGTTCAGACACCCTATATCGAAGACTGGTTGGGCCCGGAAATCGGGTCCGCGATCATCGACTGGTCCGTTCCCTTATCGATCCTTTTTGCCATTCCGATCATGATCCTGATCGGCCTCGCCATGGAGCGCGGCCTGGTCAAGCACTTCTATAAGCGGCCGCATGCCGACCAGATTCTGGTCACCTTCGGTCTCGCCATCGTGCTGCAGGAGATCGTGAAGTACTTCTACGGCGCCAACCCGATCCCGACACCCGCGCCGCCGGCGCTGAACGGAAGCTTCGACTTCGGCGCGCTGGTCGGCTTCGACGCGGGGTCGATCATCTACCCCTACTGGCGCCTCATCTACTTCTTCTTCGCCGCCGTGATCATCGGCGGGGTGTTCGCCTTCCTGCAGTTCACGACGTTCGGCATGGTGGTTCGCGCCGGCATGTCCGACCGCGAGACCGTCGGCCTGCTCGGCATCCACATCGACAAGCGCTTCACGATCATGTTCGCCATCGCGGCCTGCGTGGCGGGCCTCGCCGGCGTCATGTACACGCCGATCAACTCGCCCAACTACCACATGGGCATGGACTTCCTGGTTCTGTCCTTCGTGGTCGTCGTGGTCGGCGGGATGGGATCCCTCGGCGGTGCCGTCGCCGCCGGGTTCCTCCTCGGCGTTCTCGAGTCCTTCGCGTCGATGGCCACCGTGGTCTCGGTGCTGCCCGGCATCAACCAGATCATCATCTATCTGGTCGCAATCATCATCTTGTTGACACGTCCGCGCGGTCTGATGGGCCGCAAGGGCGTGATGGAGGACTGAGCGATGTTCGGCCTTTCCGCCAAGGACCGCGCCCTGTTCCTGGTCGTCATTTTCCTGACGATGTGCGCGCCGTTCCTGTTGAACCCGTTTCCCGCCGACTCCGAACTCGCGCAGTTCAACGCGGGCTACCCGGACCTGATGCAGCGGTTCGTGATCTTCGGGATCTTCGCCATCGGCTTCAACATCCTGTTCGGGCTGACCGGGTATCTGAGCTTCGGCCATGCGGCGTTTCTCGGTGTCGGCTCCTACGCCGGCGTCTGGATGCTGAAACTGCTGACCATGAACGTGGTGCCGGCGATCGTCCTGTCGGTGATCGTCGCGGGCCTATTCTCGCTCGCGGTCGGCTGGATCTCGCTGCGCCGGTCCGGCATCTATTTCTCGATCCTGACGCTGGCCTTCGCGCAGATGTCCTTCGCGCTCGCCTATTCGGTGCTGACACCGATCACCAACGGCGAGACCGGGTTGCAGCTGGCGCTCGACGACCCGCGGATCCTCGGCGTCTCGCAGGTGGACGGCTCGATCCCGCCGACCAACTTCTTCGGCCTCGAGATGCGCGACGGGTTCGAGATCGCCCTGGCCGGATGGTCGTTCACCTTCAACTTCGGCTACTACCTGTGCGCCGTGGTGATGCTGATCGCCTTCTACATCTCGATCCGGATCTTCCGATCGCCGTTCGGCACCATGCTGCGGGCGGTCAAGACCAACCAGCAGCGGCTGCGGTACACCGGCGTGAACACCCGCCCCTACACGCTGGCGGCCTTCGTGGTCTCCGGCATGTACGCGGGGCTCGCCGGTGGCCTGATGGTGGCCATGGATCCGCTGGCCGGCGCCGAGCGCATGCAGTGGACCGCGTCCGGCGAGGTGGTGCTGATGACGATCCTCGGCGGTGCCGGCACGCTGATCGGGCCGATCCTGGGGGCCGGCGTGATCAAGTACTTCGAGAACATCTTCTCGAAGATCAACGACAACATCCTGTACCAGTGGTTCTCCTTCATGCCGGACGGGCTGCAGGACTTCTTCGTCCTGATCATCCACCCGTTCATCGGCAAGGGCTGGCACCTGACACTCGGCATCATGTTCATGCTGGTGATCATCTTCCTGCAGGGCGGCGTCGTGGAGGGTGGACAGCGCATCGCGAACATGTTCCGCCGCAAGAAGGCGTCGGGTTCCGCCGGCACGCCGGCGCACAACTCCACCCCCGCTGAGTGAGGAGACGGCCATGGGAAGCCTGACCGTTCAAGGCGTGAACAAGTCCTTCGGGGGCCTCAAGGCGTTGAACAACGTCAACCTGCGGGTCGAGACCGGATCCGTGCATGCCATCATCGGCCCGAACGGGGCCGGCAAGTCGACCCTGCTCAACTGCTTCGTCGGCAAGCTGGAACCGGACACGGGAACGGTGATGTTCGAGGGCGACAGCCTGCTGAATCGGCAGCCGCACGAGATCAACCAGTTGGGCGTCGCCCGCGTGTTCCAGACGCCGGAGATCTTTCCCGATCTCAGTCTGCTGGAGAACGTGATGATCCCCGCCTTCGCCCATCGCGACGGCGCATTCAGGCTCAACTGGATGCCGCGCGTCGACGGCGAGAACGAGATCCGCGATCAGGCGATGCACATGCTCGACGATGTCGGCCTGGCCGACACCAAGGCGGACCACGCCGGCGCCCTGTCGCGCGGCGACAAGCGCCGGTTGGAACTCGCCATGTGCCTGGTTCAGGAGCCTCGCCTCCTACTGCTCGACGAGCCGACCGCCGGCATGTCGCGGGCCGACACCAACAACACCATCGACCTGCTGAAGCGGATCGGTGAGCGCGGGATCACCAAGATCGTGATCGAGCACGACATGCATGTCGTGTTCTCGCTCGCCCACAAGGTTTCCGTCATGGCCCAGGGCACCGTGATCGCCGAGGGCTCGCCGGAGGAGATCCGGGGGAATCCGAAGGTGCAGGAAGCCTATCTGGGCGGCGCCCACCTTTAAGTCTTGCCCACCGGTAGATCTGTGAGAAGGGCCGAGAGATGAACGCAACCGCCACCGCCGTCGAGGCGACCGCCCCGTCCAGCGACGCCTTCTTCCGCGTCCAGGACATCCACGCCTTCTACGGCGAATCCTACATCGTCCAGGGCGTGTCCTTCGACGTGCGCGAGGGGGACATCGTCGCCCTGCTCGGCCGCAACGGCGCCGGCAAGACCTCGACGCTGCGCACCATCGCGCGCACCGATACGCCAGCCCTCCAGCGTGGCGAGATGTGGCTGCACGGCGAGGCGCTGCACGCGATGCGGTCCTTCGAGGCGGCCCGCGCCGGCATTCAGCTGGTGCCAGAGGACAGACGGATCATCTCCGGCCTCACCGTCGAGGAGAACCTGCTTCTCTCCCAGGTCGAGGAGCCGATCGGCTGGCCGCTGGAGCGGGTCTACGACCACTTCCCGCGCCTGGCCGAACGCCGCAAGCAGGAGGCGGTGACCATGTCCGGCGGCGAGCAGCAGATGCTCGCGGTGGCCCGCGCCCTGGCTCGCGATCTGAAGCTGCTGCTCCTCGACGAGCCCTATGAGGGCCTGGCACCGACCATCGTGCAGGAGATCGAGCGGATCCTTCAGAGCGTGAAGGAAGCCGGCATCACGACGATCATCGTGGAGCAGAACGCCATCGCCGCCCTGCACCTCGCCAACCGCGCCCTGATCCTCGACATGGGCCAGATCGTGTTCGATGGCACCGCCAAGGAAGTGCTCGACAACGACGACCTGCGCCACGAGTACCTGGCGATCTGACCGGGGCGCCCATCGAGACGGCCAACGATCCCTTGGAAACGCCGCCTCAGATCGGTGCCGGCGCGCCGTATCCGAGGTCCACGTAGCGCACCGTGTCGGCGAGCGGGACGGTCCGGACCGGGTCATCGGCGTTCCGTCTGGGACCATCGCGGTCGTCGATCGCCAGGTGGGCCTTGCGGGGCAAAGTGGCCGGGTCGCTGCGGATCGGCAGAACCAGCGCCGTGTAGGACGTCCGGCCCCCACTCTCGCGGATCAAGCTGCCCTCGGTCAGCATGCCGCAGGGGAACTCCAGGATCGGACGCGCCCGGCGCAGCCGCTCCTCGCGATCGCCCTCCGGCGTGGACTGCATCAGAGCCCAGCCGCGCAGGTCCCGCTGCATGAGCTCCCGGTGATGCCCGCCCGCCAGCGAATAGCCCATGGTGCCGTCGGGAGCGACGTTGAACACCGACACGTGCGGCAACAGCGTCCCGATCAGTTCCGGACGCACGTCATCCGCCGTCGGGATCAAGGCGTCCTTGGCCCAGTCGAGCCAAGCCTTCAACAGAGCGCCGCAAGCCGGCGCCCTCTGGAGATGCCCGTGCAGATCGACGACCGGAATCAAGTCAGAATGCCCCCACGCGAACTGATGATATGTCGATACTGCGGCCTTTTTTTCAATGTCCAGTAAAATTCAAGTCAAGTCTCGATAAACGGCACTCTCCGACGCCACGCGTCCCCCGCCCCCCGGCCAGGGCTGCGGTTCGTGAAGCCGGAATCAGCGCCTGGGTTCGGTGCCGGCTGCCTCGGTGAACACGATGAAGTGGGTGACGCCGGTCTGGGACGTGCCGAGCGGGGCGACCCCGCGCGGCCATGTACTGTACCGCACGTCGGTCCCGCGATAGACCACCTGACCGACGAACAGCCGTGGCCGTGCCACGAGGTCACGATAATGCGTCAAGAAGAGGCTGCGGGCCGGCTCGACCAGTTCTGAGACGAAGCGGCCCTCCATGCCCATGTTGGCGTGCTTGGCGATCGCGCGGCCGTAGATCAGATAGCGAAAGTCGTCCTGTTCGCGGTCAACCGCGAGCTTGTGAATGAAGCCGAGGAGCGGTGCCAGAGGATCGATCGGCATATCCGGCGGCGCCAGGCCAGCAACGGCACCTGCCTCGAACCAGGATGCGAGCTGACGCTGCCCCGGCGACCAGGTGTCCCGGTCGTCGTTCTCGGTGATGATCCCGCCCTCGGCCCCGGCGACATGCGGCGGCGCGTCGGTGTCGTACGGGTCGAGATAGGTGTTGGACATCGTTCCGCCCCCGGAAGCCATGGATCCCAACCGGGCCGAGTGTAGAACGGTTTTACCGAATGGTCAAAATTGTGATACGAGCATGCCGCGATCGGACCTGGGCCCGGCTGCGCACGCGTCACGCGAAGCTCAGACCGACATTCCGGCCCGACCGGCCGGCGATGCGCACGGAACGGTGCCCAAGCCGAGGCGACGAGATCTCGCCGACGCCCTGATCCGGAACCGCGTCCTCATCCGCCGAGAACTCGATGCCGACGCCGCCCTCCGAGACATTGGTCACCGTGACGTCGAACCGCGACCCGGCGATCGAGAACGTCGCCGCCTCCTGAACCTGCTGACGCTCCCGCTTGCGGCGGTCGACCTCACGCGCGGAGGTGCGCACCACCCGGACCACCGCCTGCTTCAGGCTCTCGATCGCATCGCGCACCTGTTGGGAAGCGGCCCGCACCGCACCCGAGGTTTCGAGCGTCGCGCGCGCCTCGGCGGAGACGAGCTCGATGTTGGCGGCGACGTCCCGGGCAGCGACGGCGGTCTCGGAGACGTTGCGGGCAATCTCGCGGGTCGCGGCCTGCTGCTCCTCGACCGCGGCGGCCACCGAGGTCGATACCTCGTCGACCGCCTGGATACGGTCGACCATGGAGCGCACGGCGTCGACCGATTGCTGGGTGATCGACTGGATCTCCTGGATCTGGGTCGTGATCTCGCCGGTGGCCTTGGCCGTCTGCGCCGCCAGGTTCTTAACCTCGCTGGCGACCACGGCGAAGCCCTTGCCCGCCTCGCCGGCGCGCGCCGCCTCGATCGTGGCGTTGAGCGCCAGAAGGCCGGTCTGCTGGGCGATATCGTCGATCAGCACCGCGACGGTGCCGATCTTCTGGGCCGCGTCCGACAGGGTCTGGATGGTCGCCTGACTTTCCTGGCCGACCTCCATCGCGCCTCGGGCGGTCGCCGCCCCATCGATCACCCGGCCTGCGATCTCCTCGATCGATGCGGCAAGTTCCTCGGTCGCCGCCGAGACCGATTCCGCGTTGGCCAGCGCTTCCTGGGCGGCGGCGGCCACGGCCTGGCTGTTCTGCTCGACCCGTTTGGCGGAATGCGCCATCTCCTCGGCCTGCCCCGCCATGCGCGCCGTCTCGGAGGAAACCTGCTCGACCGCCTGGCCGGACTCGGTCTCGACCGTCTTCGCCATGGCCTGGAGCGCCGCGACCCGTTCCTCCTCGGACGCCTCGCGGATCCGTTCCTGTTCGGCGCGCAGGTTCTGCGCCTCCTCGCCGTTCTGGCGGAACACTTCCAGGGCCCGCGCAATGTCACCGACCTCGTCGCGGCGGGTTCGCTCCGGCACCTCAATGGCGTAGGTCCCGGTGGACACCGTCGACATCACGCCGATGATGCGGCTGAGAGGTGTGGTGATGGTACGCGAGAACAGCACGCCGGCAATCAGCGCGACGAGAACGACCGCACCGCCGATCAACGCCATGTAGACGACCAGCTGGTTGCTGGCGGCGAAGGCTTCGTCCTGGGAAATCTTCGCCATCACGCCCCAGGTAATGTTCTTGAAATTCACGGGCGCGAAGGCCGTGAGATACGCGGTCCCGGCGATCTCGCCCTCGGAATAGCCGTTCTCACCGAACACCGCCTCACCGACGCCCGGCCAGACGATCTCTTCCTGGAGGATCTGGCTCTCGGTTGCAAAGCGGGAGTCGCTGCGCCGCAGGCCATCCTCGCCGACAACCACCGCGTCGCCCGTCTCACCGAGCCCGACCGGAACCTGCATGACCGCGTTCAGGCGGTCGATCGGCATCTGGAAAGCGAGCACGCCGGTAAGATTGCCGTCGAAATCCGTCACGCCGGTCGCGACGAAGCTCGCCGGAGCGCCATAGCTCGGCTCGTACGGGGCGAAGTCGTCGAAATGCACCGCGTCCGGGTCATCCATCGCCGCCCGGTAAACCCGACCGAGGCCGGAGTTCGCATACGGGCCATCGTTGAAGTTGGTGGCGTAATCCAACTCCTTGAACACGGTGTAGACGAGGTTGCCGTTCGTATCGAACAGGAAGATATCGTAGAAGCCCTTCGCCCTCAGGAAGGTCCTGTACCAGGGGTGAAAGTGGCCATGCGTCTCGTGATACGACGCGTCGCCCGGCGCGCGGTCGAGTTCTTCCTTCGAGCCGGTGGGGTTCGGGTTGTCGGTGATGTAAGCCGCCTGCAACGACGTGGTCGGTCCCTGGGCGAAGAACTCGGTCCACCCCGCCTTGAACTCAGGGATCGCTTCGTAGGCCACCGGGCTGGTGGAGAGCGTGATCAGGTCGATTTCGATGGAGTCGAGATAGAACTGCAGCGCGCGGGCCCGGTCGTTGACGACCGCCTCAAGGCGCTGTTCCGCCGCGTCGTGCTGAGCCTCCGAGGACAGGAAGATGCCGGTCAAGCTGTTACCAAGTCCCGCGACCAGCGCCGCTAGAAAGACCAGGGCCGGGATCTTGACGGTCAGTTTGGACATGATGCTCCCCCGCGCAGATGCAGCGACACGCCTAGCCTCCCGGGACCGTCCGCCAATCCCGATAAGCAACTATAGAGATTATTAGCCGTTGCTGAAGGAAACCTTAACGACGCGCCCTATATCGGACGCGGCGTTCGATAATTCGAATTTGCCGTAAACACCGAGCAGTCAGCCGACACCGTCGGCCGCCCGGCTGGGTGCGGCAGCGCTGACGTCCGCTTTCTCGAGCCGGAAACCCTCGTAGCCGTTGGCCGCGACCCGGTCACACTCGGCGCGGTAGACGTTCATGCCGCCGGCATAGGGCATGAAGATCCGCGGCTTGCCCGGCACATTGGCGCCCAGATACCAGGAATGGCCCGCCTGAGGCATCAGCGTGGCGTTGGCGGCGCGGTTCACCTCCTCGACCCAGCCGTCCGCCGCCGCGTCCGTCGCCTCGATCGTTGCGATGCCATTGTCGCGCATGTGGGCGATGCAGTCGGTGATCCACTCCACATGCTGCTCGATCGCCACCGGCATGTTGCACAGCACCGACGGGCTTCCGGGGCCGGTGACCGTGAACAGGTTGGGGAAACCCGGCACCTGCAGGCCGAGATGGGTGCGCGGCCCGGCGTGCCAGGCCTGCTTCAGCGTCAGCCCGTCGCGCCCGGTGATGTCCATGCGCAAGAGCGCGCCGGTCATGGCGTCGAAGCCGGTGGCGAAGACGATGATGTCGAGCGGGTACGCGCCTGCGTCGGTCTCGATCCCGGTCGGCGTGATGCGTCGGATCGGGTGCGCGCGCACATCGACAAGGCTGACGTTTTCGCGGTTGTAGGCCTCGAAGTAGTCGGTATCGATCGGTGGACGCTTGGTGGCGAAGGGGTGATCGATATCGGCCAGTTTCTCCGCCGTCTCCGGGTCTTGCACAATCTCGCGGATCTTCGACTTGATGAACTCGGCGGCGGTGTCATTGGCCGCCTTGTCGACCAGCAGGTCTTGGAACACCGCGCGGAACCGCAGACCCCCAACCTCCCAGGCCTTCTCGTAGATCGCCCGGCGCTCCTCGGCCGGGGTCTCGCGCACCAGACGGTCGTCGATCAGGAACGGGTGCCCATTGGTGGCCCGCACCATCGTCGCCTTGATCTCGTCGTGATGGTCCCTGCAATACCGTTTGAACGCGTCGGACAGCGGCCCGTTGCGCGCCGGGATGCTGTAGTTCGCGGTGCGCTGGAATACGGTCAGGTGCTCGGCCGTCTCGGCGATGACCGGCACCGCCTGGATGCCGGTGGAGCCGGTGCCTATCTGCCCGACGCGCTTGCCGGTGAAGTCCACGCCCGCATGCGGCCACTGGCCGGTGTGGTACCAGTCGCCCTCGAAGCTCTCGAGCCCCGGGATATCCGGCACATTGGCCGAGGACAGGCAACCGACGGCGGTGATCAGGAAGGTGGCGACGAACCGCTCGCCGGCCTCCGTCGTCACCGTCCACCGGTTCGCCGCCGCGTCGAAGGCGGCACCCGTGACCGTCGTCTCGAACTGAATGTCCTTCTTCAGGTCGAACCTGTCGGCGACATGGTTCAGGTACCGCATGATCTCGGCCTGGCCGGGATAGCGCTCCGACCATTCCCACTCCTCCAGCAGTTCTCTGGAGAAGTAGTAGGAGTAGGAATGGCTCTCGGAGTCGCAGCGCGCGCCCGGATAGCGGTTCCAGTACCAGGTGCCGCCGACTCCGCCGGCCATCTCCAGGACCCGGGCCGACATCCCGAGCCGGTCGCGCAGGCAGTGCAGCTGATAGAGGCCCGAGAACCCGGCGCCGATGATGATGGCATCGAATTCTTTCACGTTCTGAGCTGCTTGCGACACTTTTCTACTCCGGTTTCTTAACTTATTGCGCGGTCAGTCCGCCATCGACGACCAGGCTGGACCCGGTCATGAACCCGGCATCGTCGGAGGCCAGGAACACGATCCCCGCGGCTATGTCCTCGGCGGTCCCATGACGGCCGATCGGGTGCATGTTCAGCGACGCCTTCTTCGCCGCCTCCACATCATTGGTCCCCAGCGCGCGGGCGCGCGCGCCA
>JGI12316J15310_10000554_pt1 | contig 47412 bp, 37 predicted proteins | sample MarCyaLeptolynsp_FD_15310 | JGI IMG/M metagenome (IMG submission 15310) | reverse complement strand
TACACCAGGTCTTCTTCAAAATAATTAAGTGCCAACTTAACGTAGATATTGCCGTGCTTGGCCTCGGAGACCCAGAGCTCCTTGTAGAATTTTTTGAGGACAGGGTCCTCAATGTTATCAGCCACAAGTTTGAAACGCTCACATCCACGACATTCTATTACCGAACCGAGTAGCAAACGGATTAAAAAACGTGAATCCGAGGAACCTCCCTTGGCCTCTTCCATGAGTTGATGGATATAGATATCAGGCTCCATTTTAGAAGGAAGTGGCACATTCTTCTGTTTCATCACATCATATACCTGCTGAAAATGCTCCAGTTCCTCCAGTGCAGTATCAATAAGATCAGGAATGATGAAATCACGATCAGGATACTTCGCAATCAAACTCATAGCCATAGCTGATGCCTTTCGTTCACAATCGGCATGGTCTTGCAAAAAGGATGGAAAGTCATTCATTACCGCATCTATCCACTCTTGTGAAGATGCACTCAATACTTCAACAGAATACTTCATTCAATTCAATCATTGCCAACAGGAATTCAACAGAATACCCAGGCAATAAAAGTAATCGAAATCAGAATATTTCTAATACGTCTATTCGGATTCTGAGTATTTCATTTCTCTCAAGCCCAAATGCCGGAGTATTCCGGTAGGCCAGCGTTGAAGGCACAAAGAAGGTGCCTTCAGCACCAACATTTAAAAGTGAAGTCCCTATCTCATAACCTTCAATGACGGTACCGGCACCAAGCAGGTATTTGAATGGTTCATAACTTTTAGCTGGTGTATAAATTCCATTGGCGCGAGCGAGGTCTTCATTTGTAGTGTCTATTAGTCTCCCCGACAATGTATAAATGTCATAATGAGTAGACACCGAATCGCCATCGATTGGAAAGTCACCATCACCAGTATTATCAATGGAGTACCTTACCCCTGTAGGGTGGATTAGAACGGCCTGCCCATTCTCAGCGAGGTGAGCATCTATCAAACCTAAGTCGATTTGTAATTGCGCCACAGGATCATAGGGCTCTTCATCTGAGTTATTACAAGAGTAGGCTAATACTATAACAGCAAGGAATAATATCTTTTTCATTGAGTTTTGTTTTGATGCTGTGATCAAGTAAACTAATCTCGTTTGCTAATGTTGAAACACGAAGTTAAACTTTGCTAATCGGTCTGTTAAAAAATCAAAATTGATGCAAGAGCATATTTAAGAATGAATCAACTGAACAAGCAACATATTGAAAAATACTTCAAAAGATTTGCTTCTCGAAAGTCTTTAATCAATCAAGCCATTGACAGGGCTTGCAAAATCATCATTGTAATTCCCTGCCATAATGAACCCGATCTGATCGGCACATTGAATTCTTTAATAGATTGTGATGCTCCTGATGCTCCAGTAGAGGTAATCACTGTAGTGAACCATAGTGAAGACACAGATTCAGAAGTTAAGGCACAAAATTTCAGAACAATTGAGGACTTCAATGAATGGAACAGGTCATTAAAGCATCAAGACTTAAACTTTCATTTGATTGAAGCATTGGACATGCCGAAAAAGCATGCTGGCGTGGGCCTGGCTAGAAAGATTGGCATGGATGAAGCATTGAGACGGTTCAATTCAATTAAGATCAACGGCTCCATTGTCTGTCTAGATGCCGACTGCTGGGTCTCCGAAAACTATCTGACAGAAATAGAGGAGAAATTCGGGCAATCTAATGCTGGTCTAGGAGAAGTATCTTTCGAACATCCGTACGGACTTGAAAACAATGAAAAACTCAGAAAAGGAATTATCAATTATGAGCTTTTCCTCCATTATTATATCGAAGGGCTTAAGTTTTCTGGCTTTCCGTACGCCATCCAAACCATCGGTTCTTGTATGCTTGTGAAAGCATCAACCTATGCCAAACATGGAGGGATGAACAAGCGAAAAGCTGGTGAAGACTTTTACTTTCTACACAAAATCATACCTCATGAAACATTCATTGAAGTAAAGAATGCGAGAGTTTATCCATCATGTCGTACCTCAGATAGGGTGCCCTTTGGTACTGGCAAAGCTCAGCAGGATTGGTTGGACCAGGCCTCAGCAGAATACACCACCTACAATCCAAGAATATTCGAAGAACTGAGAGCCTTACTCTCTGTAATTGATGATTTTTTTGAAAAGACAAGCCAGGAAGTGATCAATTTCCTTCCAGAAATCCCCAGGAGTTTTATTCAAAGTCATGACTATGATCAGAAGATAGTCCTTATCAAATCAAACTGTAAACACCCCGAGCAGTTTCGGAAGCAATTCTTTATTTGGTTCGATGGTTTTCTATGCATGAAGTTCGTCCACTTTGTACGTGACAATTATTTCAAGAACATTCCCATTAGGCAGGCCATAAGGTCATTGGCCTGTGACAGCCAAAAAGACATCAAGCGATTGCTAAGCGCCCTTAATCCATGAGTTTCTTCAAGTCAATTACATAAAGTTCATCTTTCATCTCTGTATGAAACAGAATCACTCTATTGTCAGGAGTAATGGTAAACTGAGTCATCCATTCCTCCACTTGTAATTCAATCACTGGCTTACCTTCCCAGTCGAAAACCTTAATCACTTCATCAACTAGCTGATTACTCACCCATTCCCTGCTTCCGGGAGACTTAGGTACAAGTTCTCGCTCACCGTACTTTGTCAAGATAAAAGATTCATTTACTTCTATTCTATTGAAATACTTATAGAGTTCGAATGACTCAACGCTACGACCACCTGGGGCTGCCTTTATAGGCTTTTGTTCGTTTTTTGGAAGCACAAAAATATCTTGAGATGACTCATCTTCGGTGTCTATAATTCTCAGAAGTGGAAAATTACTAAACACCATGGCCAGTTTCTTCCTATCGGGCCTAAGTCTTGACTGACTTTGGTATAGATGATGATAAGCAGCTTCAGGGATTTCGGGTTCGAAATCAGGGTATTCGCCATAATCAGCAACTTCGCCCGAGTTTAAGTTGAAAGACGAAAAGAGAGTATTGGAAAACATCTTCTTACCAACAACGATCGAGTCATTAAGAAAAAAGGCATAATTGAGCGGTGATAACTCTCCAGGAATTCTACCCTCCCTTTGTGAAATTGATTTGAACTCACCATCCTCTAGTTTGACATTATAGCTTCCTATATGCTTACGGTCGGTAATGGTTATATTGTCAACATCCCTTGCAAACCCTGACCTATTAACTCTATCAAATTCACCCGGCCCCCCACCATTTCTACCAAAACCTCCTAAATACCTACCTGTTTTATGGTTAAATACCCTTACCAAAGGATCTGACTTATCCGTCAGTGAGAACAAGAAGTCATCGTTGGAAGCAAGCATATATGACACCAAAAGAGGGTGATCAATCTTCATCGTATCCAAATAATCTATGGCCTTAAAGACTTTTCCAAGCCCATTCTTTTTGTCTAAGGACTGGGCATCTTCCCTTGGAGAGCAAGCGAAAATTAAAAGGAGAATTAGACTAACCGATAAATAGTTGATGTATTTCATAAGCTGCAAGGTTGGTCTATGGATTAAGGCAAGAATGAAAACTCAATTACCAATTGAATCATACCCACATAAGCTAGGTACAAATCGATTAGCATAAAAAACATCCGACTTCAGTTGGAGAAATATTGAAGTCAATTGACTGAACCCTGTCTCGATGGCTTTTAACCTACCAACCTTGGCTTTTTTCTCGAAAGAAAAACGGGCAGACAAACAAAGACGGCAATTATTGAGAAAATCAAGCCTCCGATTGTGCCAATTGCCAGTGAAAACCAGAAGACTTCGTTTTCACCCTCCAACAAGAACGGGATCAAACCAAAGCAGGTAGATAGGATCGTCAACAAAATGGGTTGTGCTTTGCCAACAACAGCCTTTAGTATGGCCCTGTTCTCATTCTTAAGTCTTGAATTATTAAAATCGTTGACTATGAAAATTGAGGCATTTACAACCAATCCTCCCAATAATATAAATGCGGCATAACCGCCATTGTCCATTGGGAAATCAAATAGGCTGAAAATTAAAAATAGTCCTATGAAGGATATTGGAATAGTAACAATAATGTGGAAAGGCTGTTTCAGGTTTTCAAAAAGTATGGAGCATATAAAGAATATCCCGATGATCAATACCAGCAGTAGGCCATATTGTCTTTTCTCTCTTTCGAAAGAGAAGTAGCGATCAGAGGTCTCCACCATATAGCCTACAGGGATTTCAGCATTCATCTCTTTGATTTTTTCATCTCTATGGCGCTGTGCAAATTTTAGCGATCCATTGTAGTCATAAGTCAGCGCTCTTAAGTACTGGCGATCCTCTTTGTGTATTTCATTAGCCGTTCGCTCAAAAGAGAGCGAAGCGTAATCTTTAATTTTAATAAACCTCCCAGTATCCAACGGTAGGGACTGTTCTGTCAAGTCATACTTGGAAAAGCCTTCCGCATTGCTCGCCTTAATATAAACAGGTAGTCGTTCACCCTTATAATTAGCCGATGCCGAAGCACTTCCCGGCTTTGGCTCAGTTAGGTCAGCTAGCATACTTAGGATGTCACCCCTATTAATGCCCGCTGTTGCTAGTCTGTCAATATCGAAATCAAGTACATATTCACTGGTGTTTTGACTACGCCAGCTGACCTGCGCATTGGTATTGACTTCATTCACTCTTATATGCTCTTCCAGCTTCTCAGCCATTATCTCCGCCTGCCTTTCAAGTTCGTCAAAATTGTAGCCTTTCATTTTTACGCGCATACTGGGAGTATCACCCCGTTCCCCTCCTGCACTAAATCCCTGACCTACACCTGTAATAGACCAAGCAACGCCAGTCAAATCAATGGACCTGGCCTGGAGTCTTCCTTTCAATTGATAAGGCAATGCTGAGTTTTCGTAGTCATCAGTAAAAGTGATTTGAGTACTAGCAAAGCCTCGAGAAACATTGGTAATGAATTTATCGACTCCTTCGATACCAATCAGATATTCCTCTACTTTAGAAATAACAAAATTAGCATCATCTAAAGTGGTGCCGAAAGGCAACCTGGCACTTACATTCAGTCTGGTCTGCTGAGGAGATCCATATCTAAAACCAGCATATACTTCGTTGACAAACTTACGCAGGGCACCTCCCAGTACTTTATCCGTGATAGGTCGAATATCATCCTGATACTTATCGCTGCCAATCGTATTGTTGTACCATTCCTGGCCTTCCCATTGAACCGGAAGCTTAAACACGGGGAGTCCGAAACCTAGAATAACGATGAAAACGAACGCTTTGCGATATTTCACCACAAAGCCAATCGACTTAGTATATCCTCGAAACCACGTCACCTTTCTCCGCAGCTTCTGGTATCCTTGAGTACGATTTCGTGATAGCTGCTCCTTAAAAAGGAGTGTATATAGTGAAGGAGTAAAAAACAAAGCAATGAGTAAAGAGACACCCAAATTGATCGCCACTACTATTGAAAAATCTGTAAGGTCTCTTCTTTCATCTTCAGGCAACAGTAGCACCAGGAGCAGGGCCATAATAGTGGTCAGTGAGGCAGCCAAAAGGGCCAGAAATATCTTAGCGTTCTTTTTTCTGTGCATATGGTCTAACATCACAATGGCATTGTCCACAATCAAACCAAAGGAAATAGTAACCCCTGCAATAGAATACATATGGAGCTCTACTTTGAGAGCGTAAACGATGATTATCGTCAAGCAGAGGTTCACAATGATACCCAGAAAAAGGGTGAATAGGTACTTAGGATTTCGGTTGATAAGAAAGATGAAAACAACCAGAATAAGAACAGAAAGGCCAGTTCTGATATAGATTTTATCCATCTCCTTTGCCAAAAACTCTGTATCATCGTTTTCTAAAATAATCTCAACGCCATCGGGTAAAAGATTTTCAAGCTGGGCAATGGTTTCTTTAACTTCAGATGCTAACACCACCTTGTTAACCTCATCTCTAGCATAAACACTCAGGTAAACCGCATTTCTTCCATTTATACGCTTATAAGAAGTCGGTTTTTGCTCTTCCAAATAGAGCTTAGCCACATCTTTCAGTGCTATAGGCTTACCATCTATTATTGCAATATCGATGTCCTCCAGAACTGAGATATCAGGGATCTGACCAGAAGTTTTTAGGAAAAACTGCTGCCCATTTGATAGCTCAGCCATACCCGCATAGACCGCATTATTCATTGAATTTAGCGCAGCGGCAATCTGTGCTTTCGTAAGATTATAGCGAACCAAAGTGGGTACGTCAAAGTCTACCGTGATCTGTAGTGCATTCCCCCCGCTTACATCTACCTGCTTAATATCCCTCAATTGTGACAGTGGCTTCTTTACAAACTCCTCCACATCTTGTTGCAATTTGTAAGAAGCGTATGGACCGTTGATAGAATAAGAGAGTATAGCTCTTTCCGTCTCGTTCTGGTTCTCACCACCTCGTTGTTCAATGCGAGGATAAGACATGTTCTCAGGAAGCTTCTTATAAATGTTCCTAATAATGGTACTGACTTCAAATTTCCTGAAGTCAACATCCACACCCTTGTCGAAAGATATTTCTATGGAGCCTCCATTATACCTTGATACACTTGTGACTTTGTTGGTCCCTTCAAGCTGCGAAAGCGCATTCTCTAGAGGTGATGTAGCAAGCCTTTCAACTATGTCTGGTGATGAATTAGGAAGGTTGTATGTAATAGTAATAGCAGGCTTGATGTAGGTTGGCGTAAAATTGATGCTCAACCGTGGTATTAAGGCCACTCCAATGATGGCTAAAACCAAAAAAGTGATGACTACTCTGAAAGGCCGATTAATAAATGGCATTGGGTAATTTTACGGAAAAATTGGTTTTTATTTCATTGGTTTAGCACTATTTTTAACCAATATGTTTAAAAAACTACTCTTGGGTCTTCTTGTTATTCTGGTCTGTGCGTGCAAGTCACAAAAAACAGAATATGAGGAACCTGATGTTGAATCATTGAGGAAAGATATTCAACCAACATCAGTGGCCATTGCTACCGCTACCTATCGACCATTCGAATTTTTAATTAATTCTTCGGGTACTATCAGCTCTGAAAATGAACTAAAAATTTCCTTTCAGAGCTCTGGCTATTTAGAAAGCCTCAGCATAAAAAATGGAGATAGAGTCAATGTAGGGGAAGTAGTTGGTAAACTTGAAAACACACAACAAGCATTCGCCAGACAAAAGGCACAAGTGGCTTATGAAAAGGCCTATATCACTTTCAGAGATGACTCTCTCGGCCGACTGAGTAATATGAACGAAGCCGTAATGAATACGATGACTTTGAAAGCAGGTTTGCGAGATGCAGAAATCAACTTACGCGAGGCACAAATTAACCTTGACAATACCATCATCAAATCTCCCATAACAGGAGTCATTGCGGAAATGAAAGAAAAACAAGGTGAGGCTGTAAGTGCCGGAAACGAGTTATGCGTAGTCTATGATGATAGCAACCTTGAATTAACTGCCAAAATCCTTGAATCTGATTACAAGCATCTAAAAATGGGTTTGGTAGCCGACATTTATCCTTTAGCCTTCAAGGATCAATCATTTGAGGCCTACCTCAAAGAGGTCAACCCAAAGGTTGATGAAAATGGCATGATAGAACTTAAACTCAAGCTTAAGGAGACACTCGGATTATTGCCAGGTATGAATGCAAATGCCATCATTCGCGTTCCACAAGCCAATAATATTATCGTACCGAGAGAAGCATTAGTTATCAAAAGTGGAAGGCAGGTGGTTTTTACCTATGAAAATGGCTTGGCCAAATGGAAATATGTTGAAGTTGGATTGGATAATGGCGTTGATATTGAAATCCTCAGCGGTCTTAATGACGGTGACCAAGTGATTGTTTCTGAAAACCTTCAATTGGCGCATGACGCTCAAGTTTCCATAGCCACTGAAATTGGCAATAACAATTAGGCCAAATGGTAAGATTCCTGATTCAAAGGCCCATCGCTGTCTTTCTATCCTTTATCGGTATACTATTTTTTAGTGTACTGGCCATCAGAGATCTGCCTGTTTCATTGTTACCAAGCATAGAAGTCCCTTCAGTTGTCATCAAAGTAGATTACCCCAATAATCCGGCACAAATCATTGAAAACAGTATTCTAAAGTCAATTAGGAGTGAATTAAATTCGCTTAACAATCTAAGATCTATAGAAAGCACTGCTAGCAGTGAAACGGGACTAATCAAGCTTCGATTCGATTATGGCACTCGCATGGATTTGGCTTACATAGAAATCAATGAAAAAGTCGACCGCCTTCAGGAATCTTTACCACGTGACATGGATCGACCAAGGATTATCCGAATTAACACCTCTGATATTCCTATTATAAGAGTACAGGTTTTACCAAAAAACAATACGAATCTTGTCGCCTTATCAGAGCTCTCAGAACGAGTCCTAAAAAAGCGCCTAGAACAAGTTGAAGGAGTATCCATTGTCGATATCAATGGCTATCGAGAACAATTCATTTCAATTGAGCCCAATAGTGCTCAGCTAGCCGCCCTCAACATCCCAGAATCTCAGATTGAAGCCGTGCTCAACAGCGCCAACCGTGAACTGGGGCAGTTATCCATCAAAGATGGACAGTATAGATACTTTGTGCGCATGGCCAATCGGCTTGATGATATTGAAGAAATTAGAAAGCTACCCTTGTCCACGCCCAATGGAGAAGTAATAAGTCTTGAGCAATTGGCTGATGTCAAGTTTGAGACTGAGAAAGTTTTGAGCTACCATCTTTTTGGCCAACAAGAAGGCCTTGTAATTACAGTACATAAACAAGGCAGTGCCAAGATGACCGAACTTGTACCCCTGGTATATAAGGCGATCGAAACTTTCAAAACGGACTATTCAGAAGTCGATTTTGAACTGACCCAAGACCAATCTACTCTGTTAAATGCCGGCATTGACAACCTGACTACAAGCCTGCTGTACGGAGGCATTTTCGCTTTTGCAGTGCTCTTCCTATTTATGGGTAATTTCAAAATGCCAATCATCATGGGAATCACCTTACCCGTTTCGCTCGTGATTAGTTTTTTACTTTTTAGAGCCGTAGGATTAACAATTAATATTATATCGCTCAGTGGACTTGCGCTTGGTTTAGGAATGCTTATTGACAATGCCATTATCGTCATTGACAATATCACTCGAAAACGGAAGGAGGGATTTAACATCATAGAGGCATGCATTAACGGTGTCAACGAAGTCATGGCTCCCCTGATCAGCTCTGTATTGACCACGTTAGCCGTTTTTGTACCACTCGTTTTTCTCAATGGTCTTTCTGGGGCACTATTTTACGACCAGGCAGTATCTGTGGCAATTATACTTGGCACTTCTCTAATGGTGGCCTTTATACTATTGCCATTACTTTACCGCATATTCTTCGAGAGGTCAAAAAAACAAGTCAAAGAAGACAGTATGTTCTTCCGGTTGATACTCAGAGTTTACAAAGGACTATACAATTTTATCTGGAAGTTCAAAGCAATCAGTTTTGTACTCTTATTAAGTCTAATACCCCTGACCTACTTCATTCTTATCGGGTTTGAGAAGACAGGACTACCTGATATTGAAAAAACAGAAACACTTCTTACCATTAATTGGAATGAGCCCATTGATGCAGAAGAGAATAAAACAAGAATCAGCACGGTCATCAATGACCTGGAGGTAGAATCCATCACTGAATCCGACATTGGCATTAGTCAATTTCTATTGGCAGTGGAAGATAGCAGAGTCGAAAATGCTCAGGTTTACCTTAAGTTCAACTCTAGGGATGAAAAAGTAAATGCTGAACAATGGATTACCAATTACTTCCAAGAAAGGCATCCAAATGCTGCACTACAAATAGAAGATGCTCCCAATGCCTTTGATCAAATATTTAAATCCAAAGGAAAGTACTTTGTTGCCAAATGGAAGAACCTAGGACAGGGTGAATTAATGAATCAGTCGGACCAAGAAGCAATGAAGCAAGATGTTGAAAAGATCACGAGTGTCCCTGCTGCTCAAGGCAATGGCTTTCTTTTTGAGGAATCGCTTGAAGCAACCATTGACAATGAATCACTCGCCTTCTATGGCATTCCAGAAGGTGATTTCAAAAGTGCCCTATCTAATGCCTTAGACGGTTTTCTGGTGACGGAGATCAGACGTTTTGGAGAAGTAATTCCTATCAAAATTCAAAGATCAAAGGGTGACCTTCAACAACAATTGAAAAATGTCTATTTAACAGGAAGAGAAAGACAGCAATATCCCTTATCTCAATTTATTAAACTTGACTTTATTAAAGTAGAAAAGAACATCACCGCTGATAGAACAGGGCCTTATCAATCCTTCGAGTGGGAATCATTGTCTGATGAAGAAATCCTTGACCTCACGAACGAACTGCCAAAGGTAGCAGCCAAATACGGGTTGGTCGTTGACTTTGGTGGCACTTACTTTGAGGATCAGGAAAACCTGAGGCAGCTCATCTTTATTCTGATCATCTCTGTAGCGCTACTCTACTTTATTTTGGCAGCACAGTTCGAATCATTAGTTCAGCCACTTATTGTCATCTTCACCCTACCGCTCGGAATACTTGGGGCATTACTTGTGCTTCAATTTGCTGGGGCTACACTCAATGTAATGTCAGCTATTGGTATCATCGTAATGTTAGGTATTATGGTGAATGACGCAATTCTCAAAATAGACACTATCAATCGCCTAAGGTTGGTTCCCGACCAAAATGGTTCTTCTAAAGAAATTCTAGCAACGGCTATTGCAAAAACAGGTCAGATCAGGCTCAAACCCATCTTAATGACTTCGATCACGACCATTCTGGCTTTGCTCCCTGTTGTTTTCTCTTCCGGTATTGGTGCTGACTTGCAAAGACCTTTGGTATTTTCCGTAATTGGCGGATTGACAATTGGAACTTTTACGGCCCTATACTTCGTGCCGCTAGCTTATTGGTTTGTGAGTAGAAAGAAGAACTAAATCAATTATAATAACATAAGAGTCTATAATCCATTTACTCGTACCGGTAGGTGTAGTGTAGAAACACGAAAACTGACAAATGACATCCTGTCACCCTTTGTCCCTTGGTATGGCATTTGATATTGTGGCCAAAGATTAAAACAATGACAAAATAGCTATGCAAGAAAAAGGTACTATCTCGATTCACACCGAGAACATTTTTCCCATCATTAAGAAGTTCCTCTATTCAGATCATGAAATCTTTCTGAGAGAGCTTGTTTCCAATGCAGTAGATGCTACCCAAAAAATCAAGAGGCTCGCATCGTTAGGAGAATATACCGGAGAAGTAGGCGAAACAAGAGTTGAAGTAGCTGTCGATAAGAAAAAGAAGACCATCACCATTAGCGATAATGGTATTGGTATGACGGCCGAAGAGATTAAGAAATATATCAACCAAATTGCGTTCTCTGGAGCAACAGAATTCGTTGAAAAATTTAAAGATGCCGGAGATGCCAAAGAGATCATCGGTAAGTTCGGTCTAGGTTTCTATTCTGCCTTTATGGTAGCTGGTAAGGTTGAAATAGACAGTTTGTCATATCAGAAAGATGCCGAGCCGGCAAAATGGATCTGTGATGGCAGTACTGAGTTTGAAATCACTGCAGGCAAAAGAAAAACCCGCGGCACAACAATCACACTGCATGTAAATGATGACTCTGAGGAGTTTTTGGAAGACATGCGTATCCAAAACATCTTAGACAAATACGCCAAGTTCTTACCGATTGATGTAAAGTTTGGTGAGAAGGATGAGTCTGTTGAAGATGGCGAGGATGAAGAAGGCAAGAAAAAATATAAGACGGTTAAGGTTGATAACATCATCAACAATACCACTCCTATTTGGACAAAGTCTCCGTCAGAGCTGTCTGATGACGACTATATAAATTTCTACAAGGAGCTTTACCCATTCCAAGAAGATCCGTTGTTCTGGATTCATCTCAACGTAGACTATCCATTTGAACTAACTGGAATACTTTACTTCCCAAAGATCAAGAACGACTTTGAGGTACAGAAGAACAAGATTCAACTCTACTCTCGTCAGGTGTTTATCACAGATGAAGTAAAAGATGTTGTACCTGAATTCTTAATGCTATTACACGGTATCATCGACTCACCGGACATTCCGCTGAACGTTTCTAGAAGTTACCTACAGTCTGATGGCAATGTGAAGAAAATCAATGCCTATATCACTAAGAAAGTCGCTGATAAACTGGGTGAACTCTTCAAAAAAGAACGTGAATCTTATGAAAGCAAATGGGATGACATTGGCCTATTTGTAAAGTACGGTATGCTCTCAGAAGAGAAATTCTATGACAAAGCGAAAGACTTCGGCTTGGTGAAAAATACCGAAGGCAAGTACTTCACTATCGATGAGTATCAAAAGCACATTGAGACCAATCAGACCGATAAGGACGAAAACAAAGTTTGGTTGTACTCATCGCACCCGGCCAAACAAGATAGTTTTATCACTGCCGCCACAGACAAGGCATATGATGTTTTGGTCTTCGATACTCCGATTGATAGTCACTTTATCAATCACATGGAGACCAAACTTGAAAAAACTCAAATCAAGCGAGTAGATGCAGATAACGTAGATAAGCTGATCGACAAAGACGAGAAGCGAGAGCTAGTCATCTCTGAAGAGGAAAAAGAAGGACTTAAAGGAGTTTTTGAAAAGGCCATTGACAACGGAACTTACAAGGTTTCCATTGAGCCATTGTCTCCTTCAGACGCACCTGTCACCGTGACAATGCCAGAATTCATGAGAAGAATGAAAGAGATGCAAGCTACTGGTGGTGGCGGTGGATTCAACATGTTTGGATCAATGCCTGACACCTATGATGTGTCGGTAAATGGTAACCATCCACTAGCTGATAAAATCATTAGCGCTAAGACAGACAAAACAAAAGAGAAAGTAGCCAAACAAGCATTTGACTTAGCTTTACTTTCTCAAGGTTTGCTAGAAGGCAAAGACCTGACTGAGTTCATAAAAAGGAGTACAGACATCTTGAGTAAGTAATTCTTAGATCTCAATAAACTAAATACCACATTCTACCATGGATGTGGTATTTTTTTTGCTTCAAAACTAAATAGATCAGAAACAGTTTATATCTCAAAACAATCACCTTCATGAAGTACCTAATTGGCATATGCCTCCTTCTATTATGCACTAATGCTCTGGCTCAAGAAAAGACCTTAGTCACCATTCGCCAAGAGGGCTTTGGAAATAAACATGGCTTAAAACTAATTTTTGGAAATCAACTCATAGAGTCCAACCTAAAAGGCGAACTTCTTTACAGCAAGGAAATAGAGATCACCGAGCCCATCTATGGGATGATCCTCAACAAACAAAACAGGTATTCTGGTTTTTGGCTTGAACCTGGAAAAGGAGAAGTAATCATTAAGAAAAAAGGTTTCCCACAAAACACTGTTGTGAAAGGTTCAAAAAGTCATCAGGTATATCAAAGTCTGAAGTTTGCTAAAGACAATGATGCTTTTATACAGGCCTTTATAAATCATAAAGACAATAGTATTGCGATTGGTGTATTGAATACAACCTTCAAGTTTCAAGGTTTTAGCAAGGAGGAATTACAAAGCATGTATGATGCAGTCAGCCTTGACAAAAAAGAAGGATTGTCTTATGTAAGGGCCCACCTCAATACTTTTGGCCTTGATAAAGTGAAGGTAGGCGCTCAAGTGCTAGACTTTGAGGGAAGGGATCAAAACGGTAATACTTTTAAAACACAAGACTTCAGAGGAAAGTACCTCTTACTCGACTTTGCTTCAACCGGCTGTGGTCCCTGTTGGACAGGTTACCCTGGCATGGTCGAGGAAACCAAAAAGTATGAAAACTTGCAGGTACTCACTTATAACGAGGACGAAGAAATAGATGCATGGAACCAAATAGCTACAAGGAGGAATATCAAATTACCATGGCCGGTACTTTGGAATGGTGAGGATAAACTTGAAGTTTTTGAACGCTACAATGTAGAGGGATGGCCCCTTCATTTTCTGATTTCTCCTGATGGAAAAGTGATCGACTCTTGGTATGGTTCAGGGCCAAATCAACTCGCCAGGACATTAGAGAAACACATAAAATAGACGCCCGCCAGCGAACAAAACCGTTCTTAAAAGGACAGTTCTGAATTCCTCAGCAAGTCAAAACCTTAAAAATTGAGCCGGATTCCATGATTCTTAACTGGCACCCTATTTGGCTTGGTAGCATTACAAATTCCTAAATTGATCTGCCATGCTTATTAATATGCTCACCATCGCCTGGAGAAATGCCATTCGTCACAAGCAGTTTACTTTACTCAATATTCTGGGTCTGTCCATTGGCATAACCGCATCACTAGTCATTGGACTCTATGTGATGAATGAGATGTCTTATGATAATTTTCATGAGAAGGGAAATCGAATTTATCGTATTCACCAGCCGATGGTTTGGGGAGACTGGGATGAAGAGTTTGCCTCTACTGGACCAAATTTAGCCGTTGCTTTAAGGTCAGATGTTCCGGAATTTGAAGAAGTAACACGATTACAGGCACCTGGCCGACATTTCGTGTCCTATGAAACAGATGACGATAACCCAGTGTCATTTAGGGAAAACAGCATCTTTATAGCAGAAGGTAATTTTTTCAAAATCTTTTCCTTTCCCCTTTTAAAAGGAAATCCTGATGAGGCGCTATTGAATCCATTAAGCGTGGTGATCACTGAAGAAATGGCACTGAAATATTTTGGCGATGAAGAGCCCATTGGTAAAACATTACAGATTGAAGAAGAAAGAGGAGAATCAAGGTCCTTCAAGGTCACAGGAGTTGCAGCCAACCTGCCCAGCAATACCCATATTCAATTTGACATGCTCACTTCAATGAGCAGTTATCCCAACATAAAAAGAAGAGAGTTTCAGTGGATGTGGACAACATTTGGCACTTATGGTTTGGTACAAACAGATACTGATATGTCGGCCCTAGAGGCAAAAATTCAAGCAATACCTCCCAAGTGGGCAGGTGTTCGTGCACTTGGAAAAACCTTCGATGATTTTGTAGACGGTAAAGAATGGACACTGTCACTGCAACCAATGGAGGACGCCTACATCCATGCGCCCACTTCAGGTATTAGGTTCGGCCCGTCTGGTAATTTTACATATGTCCAAATATTCGGGATAATAGGCTTGATGGTTTTAATTCTATCTAGTATTAATTTCATGAATTTATCCACTGCTCGCTCAGCGAATCGTGCTAAGGAAGTGGGTATCCGTAAGACATTGGGTTCACCAAAAATGGCACTCGTCAAACAGTTTATCCTTGAATCTGTGTTGTTTGTTCTAGTAAGCACCATCATAGCCTTAGTGGTAACAGAAATTTCATTGAGTTCCTTTAACACGCTTGCGAATACCAACCTTTCGCTTACCGATAAACTTACTGACCCAACATTCATCGCACTTTTAGGTGGGTTTTTGTTACTATTAGGAATAGCTGCCGGAAGCTATCCTTCTTTTTATCTGTCCTCTTTTAATCCCATTCAGGTGCTTAAAGGTAAAATAAGCACTGGTTTTAAAGGCAAATCCGTAAGGAACGGACTGGTAGTCTTTCAATTCACTATCACGATTGCTTTGATTATTTCCGCCATGTTTGTACAGAAGCAATTAGACTACGCCTCTAGAGCCAACCTAGGCTTTGACAATGAGAATATTGTGCAAATCCATAATATGCACTTGCTTAATGATGCCAATAAAGAGACTTTTCAGACCTTGTTGAAATCGAATCCAGCTTTTGAAGCTGTTGGACTTTCAGACGCTGTTCCGCCCAATGTATGGGGAACAGACTCATATAAGACCTCTGACAATATGGAAAGTGACGGTATAAATATCAGCCGGCTAAGGGCTACCGAGGAATATTTAGATATACTAAATCTGGAATTTTCAATTGGCCGTACTTTTGATAAAAATCGAGCAACAGATAAGTACAAAGTCATTCTCAATGAAGAATCGGTCAAAGATTTTGGATGGGGTACTCCCGAAAATTATGACAAGGATTCACCAATTGGGAAACAGCTTACCTGGGCATGGGCAAATGGCGATGAAGTGATCCTCTTTGAAGTAATTGGTGTGGTGAAAAATTTCAACTTCAACAGCGTCAAGTACGAAATAAATCCATTTATGATTATCCACGAAGAAAATGATAGGATGTGGGAAAGTGGGCGCGATTATATTTCTATCCGACTCAATAATGACTTCGTTGAAAAAGCATCAGACCTATCCGTTCTCTTAGACGATATTGAAAAGAAGTTGACGGAAGTAAACCCAGGAATTCCATTCGAATATTCTTTGATGGATCAGGATTTTGAAGGCTTTTTCAGGACGGAACAACAAATGGGTCAAGTGCTCAATGTTTTCACTGCAATGGCCTTATGCATTGCTTGCCTTGGACTTTTTGGATTGGCGGCTTTCTCGGCAGAGCAAAGAAAAAAAGAGCTAGGCGTGAGAAAGATACTCGGTGCCTCCGTGATCAAATTGATGTATGTTTTCACGGCTGAGTTCACTGTACTGGTAATCATTTCCTTACTGATCGCAAGTCCACTGGCCTATTGGTTCGTTGATAGTTGGTTGGCAGATTTCCCATATAAAACACCCATCAGTCCTGCAGTATTTATTGCAGCAGCTGTAGGCTCTATAATGGTAGCTTGGACCACTATAGGTTTTCAATCATTACGAGCAGCAAACCGAAATCCGGTTGAAGTTTTGAGGGATGAATAGCAAAACCTTTGACTTAGTAATTGAAGATTAATTGAATGTAGCCGACCGCCAACGGACACTAGCGTTCTTTTAAGAACATCACAGGACCTATCAATTATTCAAAAACTAACATTAACGTCCTTATTTGGCTATTTTCAGTTGGCATTCTATTTGAAATAGTCCAACCATAATTTTCTAAATTAATTTGACTATGCTTACTAACATGTTCACAATCGCCTGGAGAAATGCCATCCGCCACAAGCAATTTAGCTTGCTTAATATCCTTGGCCTGTCCATAGGTATCACGGCTTCTCTTCTCATTGGACTCTATGTAATGGACCAATTGTCCTATGACAACTTTCATGCGAAAGGAGACAGGATATACAGAGTGAATCAATCAATGATTTGGGGGGATTGGAACGAACCTTTTGCTTCTACTGGGCCAAATCTCGCTGTGGGGCTAAGGTCAGATATACCAGAATTTGAAGAGGTAACACGACTACATAGCCCCGGTCGACATGTGGTGAGTTATATACCAATCAACGGAACACCACTTTCTTTTGGTGAAAACAAGCTCTTCATTGCCGAAGGGAATTTCTTCGATATTTTCAGTTTTCCACTAGTCAAAGGAGATGCTGCTTCGGCCCTGAACACGCCATTGAGCATGGTCATTACAGAAGAAATGGCAAGTAAGTACTTTGGTACAGACGAGCCAATAGGCAAGACCCTCAAAGTTGAACAAGGCGGTGAGTCAAAGTCTTTCCGTGTAACCGCGGTTGCCAAAGACCTTCCCAACAACTCTCATATTGAATTCGATATGTTGACCTCCATGAATTCTTATCAGAATATTAAGAACAGAGAACACCAATGGATTTGGACAACTTTCGGAACCTATGGACTGGTAAAAGAAGGAACAGATATTCCCGCTTTAGAGGAAAAGTTACAGCAAATCCCGCCAAAATGGGCAGAGGTTGAAACCCAACGCGTATTTGGTAAAAGCTTTGATGAGTATGTACAAGGCAAACAATGGTCATTGTTCTTACAGCCTTTAAATAAGGTTTATATAAAATCGCCTTCTACCGGAAACCGATTCGGTCCCTGGGGCAATATAGTTTATGTGCAGGTCTTCTCTGCGGTGGGCCTACTCATATTGATTCTATCGAGTATCAACTTTATGAACCTCTCCACAGCGCGATCTGCAAACCGCGCGAAAGAGGTAGGTATCAGAAAAACACTTGGTTCCCCTAAAAAAGCACTGATCCGACAGTTTATTTTCGAGTCTGTTTTGTTTGCTCTGGTAAGTACAATCATTGCTCTAGTGGCAACAGAGGTATCTATTAGCTCATTTAACAACCTGGCTGATACCCAACTCTCTTTGTATGCAAAACTCACTGAGCCACTATTCTTAATCGTTCTGGCCTCATTTGTTATTTTATTGGGTTTTGCGGCTGGCAGTTACCCTGCTTTTTACCTCTCTTCTTTTAACCCTATAGAGGTTTTGAAAGGCAAGTTAAGTGCTGGATTTAAAGGGAAAGGCGTTAGAAATGCTTTGGTCATATTCCAATTCACTATTTCCATTGCGCTAATCATTAGTACCCTTTTTGTACAAAGGCAGTTGGACTATGCCTCTAATGCAAATCTGGGTTTTGATAAAGAAAACGTCCTTCAGATTCACAATGCAGAATTATTGACCAAGGACAATCAGGAAACATTTCAGAATCTACTTCTATCAAACACGGGCATCAAAGCAGTCGGTGTTTCAGACCTTGTCCCTCCCAACGTCTTCAATGAAGATAAGTACAAAGCTTATGGGCCAGACACAGATATTGTGACGCTCAACAGACTAAGAACCAATCAGGAATATATCGACCTGTTGGCCCTTGAGTTTCTAGCAGGACGAAACTTTGATAAAACCAGAGGTACTGACCAATACAAGGTTATTTTGAACGAAAAAGCTGTAGAACGTTTAGGCTGGTCCGAAGAAAACTCAAGCCTGATCGGAAAACATATCACATTTCCAAATAGTGATAAGGCACTTTTTGAGGTCATCGGAATTGTAAAAGATTTCAATTTTAACAGCGTCAAATTTCAAATCAGCCCTTTACTGATTATCCATGAAGACAATGACATCATGTGGAGCAGTGGATCGGATTTTATTTCGCTTCGCCTTAATGCTAAGCAGAGTGTTGATAATATCGATGCCTTACTGAGCGATGTTGAGTCCAAGCTGAAGGATATCAATCGTAATATACCTTTCGAATACTCTTTTATGGATCAGAATTTTGAGGCATACTTCCGTGGAGAACAACAAATGAGCCAGGTACTTAATGTCTTTACGATAATGGCACTAAGCATTGCCTGCCTCGGATTGTTTGGCCTGGCCGCCTTCTCTGCAGAGCAACGTAAAAAAGAATTAGGTGTTAGAAAAATTTTGGGAGCCTCTGTGTTCAAGCTTATGTACATTTTTACTGCTGAATTCACAGTATTGATATTTGTTTCATTGCTTATTGCAAGTCCTCTGGCCTATCTATTCGTTAATAATTGGCTAGGTAATTTTGCTTATAAAACACCCATAACTCCTGTGGTGTTTTTAGTTGCAGCGTTAGGATCCATACTCGTGGCATGGCTGACAATAGGTTTCCAGTCGATGAGAGCTGCCAACAGAAATCCGGTGGAAGTACTAAGGGATGAGTAAGCGTCTACTTGGAAGAAGTCATGGCAGCTTCTTCCTCCTCTCGGGTATACTTCCAGCGCTTGTGAGACCATAAGTAATCCGGAGGATTCCTTCGAATAGTAGTTTCTAATAAGGTCTTGTACTTCTCGATAATACCGGGAGATTCGCCTTTAGTATAGGGAGGAATGGCGACATTCTGAAAGGTCAATTCATACTTACCCAATCCCGTACGTACTGTATTCACATAAAAAACGGCATACTGAGCCATTGAGGCAATCCGTTCAGCTCCGATATAAAAGGCAGTCTCTTGATTTAAGAAGTCTGACCATAGTTTTTCAGTTCCTATGGAAGGCAATTGGTCTCCAATAATCCCGACAAGTCTGGGCTGTTTTCTTCTCTTTATGATTTCTCTGACAGCAGCATCTTTGGGCACTGCTATTCCACCATGACGGGTTCTTAACCGAAGCATTATCTTTTCAAAATTCTGATGCTTAACGGGTTTGTAGAGAAATTCCATTGGATAGCCCATTTGGGCACCTATAGAAAAGGCGGGCCACTCCCAATTCGCAGTATGGCCGGACATTAAAATCACCGGTACTCCTTTATCCAGATAGGCTAACACCTCCTCCATATTGGTTATGGGAACTCGCTTGACCCAATCTTCTTTTGTAAAACGGTAGGCTTTAATAGACTCTACAAACACCTGAGAGAATTGTCTATAAAAACGCTTAGCGGTTCTGCGCAACTCGGCTTCAGACTTTTCCGGAAATGCTCTTGAAAGATTCTCTTGAACAACAACTTTCCGATACCTGAGGACATGATAGCCTAGAAAAGCAGTTGCCTCAGCAAATGGATATAAAAACCAGAAAGGTAAACGTGAGAGAAGTTTGACCAGGTACATTATGTGAGTTTCTGCTAATTTATGCAGAGAACGATATAGGCAATGTTTTGATTCACAAAAAGACAAAAAAAAGGTGCCCACTCAAGGAGCACCTTCTTTATCTGGCCATTTTCAACTACGCATGGTAGAATCGCTCTGAAACGATTTTACCATCTTCCCACTTATCGACCACAGTTTGTTCTACTTTTACATGAACTCCGTCCTTCTGTACGTATTCCATAACTCCTTCATAAAAGCTTACATTTCCTTTTACAGCTGAGTTAAAAGCTTCGTACCTGATAAACTCTGCTACTCCTGAAAGCACTTCTTTTTCTTGTGCAATCACATTGGCCTTGCCCGTTTTTGGTGCTGAGTTTCCTTCGACCAGTGAAACGTCATCTGCCAAGTATTTTTCTTGTGCTTCAATAAATTGACCTTGACTTAAAAGTGATAGCAGGTCATTTAAACTTTCTTCGATATTCAATTGCTGTGACATGATTGTAATTGTTTAAAAATTTCAATGTTACAACATTGATTTATTTATAATAAGTTCACTTGACTAAAAAATATTTCTCATATCATCAAATACATCATTTAAATAGCCATTGAATAGCTTCTGCAAATTCCGATCTCCAGAATTTTTCGTTATGCTCCCCCTCTGGATTGATCTTAGAACTAATGTGATCACTAGGATGACCGCGGTCGAGAATCTTTTGTACCATTTCTTGCATAGGCAATACCATGCTCTCCCCTTCTTTTTCTCCCATCAAAAAACTCAGTCGAGTTTCTAAAGGTAAATCAACATTTTCAACCTGATCAAAAGGCCCTTGGCCCCACCAATAGGAAGGTGAGAAAATACCAGCTTTACTGAAAACTTCTGGGTACTTATAGATGGCATAGTGGGAGATCAAACCTCCGAGAGAACTTCCCATGACAGCCGTGTTCAATCGGTCAGTCTTCGTTCTATAATGTTTGTCAATGTAAGGCTTAACCACATCAACTATAAAGCTCATATATGCCTGACCTTGCGCTTCTCCATACTGCGGATGACCCCAGGCCGTCAGTTCATGTATTCTATTTTCTCCGCCATTGTCGATGCCAACAACTATGAGATTGAAGTTGGATTTAAGGCTTAGCGAATCGAGTATCTCATCAATTCCCCATTCCCCTGCAAAAGAAGTAGAGTCTTCGAATAGGTTTTGCCCATCGTGCATATAAAGTACCGCATAAGCATCATCGCTTTCGGCATAGCCAGGCGGAGTATAGACACGAATAGTTCTTGGTTTATCTTGTCCTGGTATTGCACCAATATCCTTGAGAATTGTCAACTTTCCTTTGCTCTCAACCGTTGATGTTTTTCTGGTGGATTGACAAGAAAACAATAGAACAAACGCTCCAAACAGAAATAGGCTTTTCATAAATCTCATTTAATCGGAAGTTATTCGTTTTAGCCTAACCATTGAAGTTTCTGGTCAAAAGATACGCCTCCTTTGCTACTAACACATGAAAGGCTTACGTCTCAGGAGTACTACTTGACAGGACAACCAGAAGATTCAACAACTCAGCTAAAACATCCTTCTCAAAGGCATTGGTAAGCGTCTATTAGACAAAACCAACAATTATGAAAAAACTCATCACACTCCTGTTTTTCGCTTTTCTGAGCACGACTGTTTTTGCTCAAGACCTTTCAAAACCTCAAAAAGGCAATGCAATTCGCTTAAAAGATTATACCATTACCTTGAAACAAGGTGAAGAAACCACTTTTGACATGTGGGTAGTCAAAGCTAGAAAATATAAACTGAACCTTGGTGCAGCGACTGCCAAGGGTAAAGAGGGAATTGATTTCTGGTTCAATAATAAATCATCAGACCCCATCACTTATGGTGTCAAGGTTAAGGTTGACGAAAGTACTCCAGTAGGCAACCATATGTTTATCCTCAAAGTAGATGGCAACGGCAGAAATGCTGTTAAGAGCACTACATTGATGGTCAAGGTGATATCGGCAGAAGAAGAAGAATAATTCATTTCATCATTTAAAAGTCTGGTAGTTTCGGCTATCAGGCTTTTTGTATATTCAGGCATGTCGAAAAAGACGATTTATTTATTAAGAATCGGAATAGGCCTTTTCGTCTTTCTCTTTTTTAAGTTTTCGACAGGACATTATTCCGATTGGCAACCTGTAACCTTTGTATCACTTACCTATACTGTGTTGGTGGTATTGATCGTGTTTGAAATCTTAGATTTCTCAGCAAAACACTTGATCAGGCATTACAAAACCCGCCTTACAGAACATAAAACACTTTTCAAATTTTACTGGGGTAACTGCTTTGTAACAGCACCAATAGTTATCGCTGCTTCTTACATTCACACCGAATTGCTTATACCTCAATTCCCATGTTGTGCTGATGACTGGGAACCAGGTTTAATCACAACTATTGCTCAAGGTCTTGTACTATCCTGGCTAATCATCATGGCCAAGACCTTTATGATTTATTTTGAGTACAGTAGAATTTCAGAGAGAGAAAAGAATCTGCTTCAGAAGGAGTTAGCACAATCCAAGTTTGAAAGTCTCAAGGATCAAATTAAGCCGCATTTTCTTTTCAATAGCTTCAGCGTATTGACCACCATCATAGAAGAAGACCCACAGCTTGCTGTAAAATTTGTAGCGAAGCTTTCTAAGATTTACCGTTATGTATTAGATACAAATGATCAGCTCGTGCCTCTCGATTCAGAGTTGGAGTACCTCGATCACTATATATTTCTTTTGAAGACGCGGCACAGCGAAAGTCTCATTGTCAAAACGAATCTGGACATGCTTGATTCAAGGTATCAAGTCCCCATTTTATCGATGCAAATGCTGATCGAAAATGCATTAAAACACAACTACTTCTCAAAGGAGAACCCCCTGATTATTGAAGTCTTCAACCAAGATGAAGACTATCTTGTTGTGCAGAATAACATCAACAAACGATCGGCCTTAGAAAAGCCAACAAAAATCGGTTTGGATAACATCAACAATCGCTACCAAATGTTAGCGGACAAGCAAATTGATGTCTCACAGAGAGGTGGGTATTTCACTGTAAAATTACCTTTGATCAAACCACAAGAGACAAGCCAATGAAGGTAGTAATCATAGAAGACGAAGCCCTTTCGGCCAAAAGATTGGCAAAGCTCCTTAATGAGATATTCCCGCAAATGGAGGTGCTTGCCATGCTGGAATCCGTTAATGCCTCCCTTGCCTGGTTTTATGAGAATGAGTATCCAGATCTTATTTTCCTCGATATTCAACTCAACGATGGTACGGGCTTTGAAATACTCAAAAGGCTTGACGGTTATCCGTACATCATCTTTACGACAGCTTACGAACAATATGCCCTTGACGCCTTTAAATTCAACAGCATTGACTACCTCCTAAAGCCCATTGACAGGGAGGAATTACTGACTGCGGTCAACAAATTAGAACAAATTCACAAAAACGAAGAGAGTAATTATCAGGACAGAATTGAGGCTTTGGGAAAACAATTGATGCCCTCGTTTAGGGAGCGTTTCCTAGTAAAGGTAGGCTTACAATTCAAGAGTATTCCTACAGAAGAGGTTTACTATTTCTCGTACAAAGAGGGCCTCAGCTACTTGCACACGCGGGACCAATGTTTGCCCATTGACTATACGCTTGAGCAACTGATTGAAGCGCTTGACCCTAAGGCATTTTTTAGGGTCAACCGGCAATACGTGGTGAGCCTCAAATCAGTGAAAGAGATTCACTCCTATTTTAACAGCAGACTTCTACTCACTTTAATACCAGCCTCAGAAGAGGATGTAATTGTTAGCAGAGAGCGCGTTTTGAACTTCAAGATCTGGGCTGGCCTGTAAACGCTCAAAAACCACGCTCCCATTTGCTGGCCTCTTGTTTTCTTCTCATTTCACCAGAATCGATCATTTCCTGTAACCTGGTGTTGCGCTCAGGTGCCTTGCTGGTCAAGTGCCAGTGCCCACAGATATCACATTCATAGACATTTTGAGGACCTTCGTGTGGTAAGAACCCCTTATAAATATGTTGATCTATCAGTGCTGTTTCGGCAAGGTCTTGGGTGTAATACTGATATTTGCGGGTAGGGCAAGACATATTTGTTACAATAGTATTGAGTAGCTGATATCAAGACAAGTTTGTAGCTCAATTATTCAATTGAATCACACATATTTGGAATACAATACTCCTCTATGTCATTTGAGTTAAGCGAACTCGCGAAAGTTACGGCCGATTATATCAACACTACGGACCGGCACATCTTCCTGACGGGAAAAGCTGGTACAGGTAAAACAACTTTTCTCAAATACATAGTGGCCAACTCACATAAAAAAACTGTGGTGGCTGCCCCTACGGGTATTGCAGCCATAAATGCTGAAGGGGTGACCCTTCACTCCCTCCTACAACTGCCCTTCGGTGCCTTTATCCCAGAAAGAATTCAACCACCGAATGTCAACGCCCAAATCACCACCCTATTCAATCTCTTTTCTAACCTTCGCTTTAATGCTTCTAAGCGAAACCTCATTAATGAGATAGAGCTGCTAATCATTGATGAAGTCAGTATGTTGCGTGCTGACCTGCTCGATTGCATTGATCATATGCTTCGTTTTCTTAGAAAAAGAAAGTATGAACCGTTCGGTGGACTTCAGATGCTTTTTATCGGTGACTTGTTACAGCTCCCTCCAGTGGTGAAAGACAGTGAATGGCAGGTGCTATCTAGCTATTATGGGAGTAGTTACTTTTTTGAAGCCCATGCTTTGAAAGACAATCCACCTATTAATGTAGAGCTGGAAAAGGTTTATCGGCAAAGCGATGAGGGATTTATTGCGATACTCAATCGGTTTAGAGAGAACCAACAGACTACCGAAGACATTGCAGCCCTCAATGAACATTACCGCCAGGACCACCAAAGCTTGTCGAGCCAAGGATATATTCACCTGACTACGCATAATAGAAAGGCGGACGAAATCAATACAACAAGGTTGGCCCAACTCACCACAAAGCCGCGAACCTATAGCGCAAAAATTCAGGGAGATTTTCCTGAAAACCTCTATGCAACAGCCGATCGTATGGAATTAAAAGAGGGAGCTCAAGTGATGTTTATCAAAAACGATCCGAGTGGCGAAGGACAGTTTTTCAATGGTAAGATTGGACATATCGCCAAATTAGAGACCGATGACATCCGTGTGACTTTTGAAGATGGCAATGAAGTACGGGTGCCTTTCTACACTTGGGAAAATAAAAGGTATACACTCAACAAAGAAACCAATGAGATAGACGAAAAGGTACTGGGCAGTTTTGAGCAATACCCTCTCAAATTAGCCTGGGCTGTCACCGTACATAAAAGTCAGGGTCTCACTTTCGAAAAGGCAATTTTGGACCTGACAGATGCCTTTGCTCAGGGTCAGGTTTACGTAGCACTATCTCGCTTGACCTCGCTGAATGGGCTAGTTCTATCTTCCAAAATCTCTGAGTCAAGCTTTGGTCTAAACGAGTCGATGAAGGCTTTTGCCCAGTCGAGAGCGTCAATTGATTCCCTCTCGGAAAATCTCTCGAATGATAGAAGACACTACTTACAAAAACTAGTGGCCACTACCTTCAATTTTGGCGGGATTATCTACCAGCTACAAGCTCATGAAAGAAGCTTTGACAAGCAGGAAAATCGATCTGCTAAACAGCAACACTTTCACTGGACCAAAGCGCTAATCGAAGAAGTACTACCGATTAAATCCGTTGGAGAAAGTTTTGCAAAGCAAGCTCAGGGAATTATCCATCGCGATACTGATTATTTAGAACAATTGGCAGAGCGAGTCGACAAAGCCACGGCATACTTTTCTCCCATTTTGCAAAAGGCGTCTAAAGACTTCAAAAATCACGATGTCAACCTGAAGGAGAAAACGAAGCTGAAAACCTACCGCAAGGAGATAAAGGAAATTGAGCAAGCCATCTTTGGCAAAGTACTGTCGCTGCAAAAGGTCAATCTCCTTGTAAAGTCAATGGCCGAAGATAAGGTTCTGACCAAAGAAGACCTTGAAGCGAATGACCTGCATAAGGCTCGGAAGATTGAACTCAAGGTGAAGAAAAAGGATAAAACACCAACAGCGGAAATCTCATTCACCTTATTCAAGGAAGGCAAGACAATTGAAGAGATTGCCGAAACCAGAAGCCTGGTTCCGAGCACAATTGAAAGTCACCTTTGCCAGTATGTGGAGACAGGAGATATTGATCCCTACGATATTATTGACAAGCAAAAGCTTGATAATATTCTCTCCTTAATTACTCCAGAAACCTCCGGCTCAGGAGAAATAAAAGCCCAATTGGGAGATGAATATTCCTGGGGAGAGGTGAAAATGGCTTTGGCCTTAAGAAGGCTAAAGGGCTGAGTTTGGTCAAACAAGGCATCTGACCCTTGAATCACTATCCATTCCTTAGAGCCTATCTTAACTGATAAGGAGTAACACATAGAACTAACTAATCTGTGAAAGACTCAGGCAAGTTAAAAGGTGTTTCAAATCCTTTGTATCTCGTTCTACTTTTTGAATCTAACTAATTAATAATATTTCTTTTTCAACACATGTTACAAATTCTATTTTCCAAACATTTTGAAGTATTGCTGATTATATAATTATTCTACAACTATCTAAACCAATTGTTATGAAGAAAATCCAATCATTAAAAACACTATTAGCCATCATGATACTCGCAGTCATTTACGGATGTACTGATAATTTAGAGCCTCAAGACACTAATCAGATTATTGAGAGTGAATCACAATTCCAAATAGGCACCAGAATTGCGAAAAAGTCAGTATCTCTGGAAGTAATTCAAACTGATGGAAAGGTACCTTCTTTCAATGTAGTATCTGTACAAATTGATGGGCAAGACCTTGTTGAGATAGAACCCGGAGTGTGGCAAATAAAAATATATGGTGAGTCAGTAGACAATAACTCTCCTGCTCAAGTTAAGTCTTCATCAGGAGGTGATCCTGATTGCAGTTCTGAAATAATAGATACTTTTACCATCTATCATTGGTATGGTACTCTTCCTCTAGAACCACAATGTTATACCGTTACAGAAACCACATGTTATGAGACGCATATCGAAGATGGGGTTATCGTAACAACTGTCACATTAAGCACTTCCACGACCTCAGTACCAGGAAGGTGCGCAGTCACGCCTTTTTAGGGTTAAATTACTAAACCCTCCTGATGGCAGGGTTTTTATTCATTATTCACTCACTTGTACATCATCCAAGTTAAAAAACCTTGACCTTAGGACATTGTGAGTTTTCTCTATGAGTGCACTCTACCTTCTTTGCACCACACTAATACCGAATGATGTGCTTGTCCATTGACCTCAGCTGAAGAAAAGTGGATATTTACTAATTCATGTCGATACCCTTCTTTTTCCGCTAGTAAATCAAGGAATGGAGTATAGGATATATGAAAGGCAAGCCAAAAAGACCACCTTTCGGTGGTCTTTTTGTGGAGCCGGAGGGGATCGAACCCTCGTCCAGATAAGGAACACAAAGCGCCTTCTACATGCTTATTTGCTGATTAGTTTTCGAGTTTGATAAGGACAGCAGCCACCCTGATTCAAACCTTAGATGCGATTAATCTTACGCTTACGTCACAACTCCGCAAGCGCCAGTTCTGCAGTTGATGCCTCGGTTGCCAGCCCGGCAGAACAGGGGGCCAGCGAGACACATTGCTATCTAAATCTGATTAGGCAGCAAGGGCGTATTGTCTTTCGCCATTTATAAAGTATGATCGTTTTATTTACGGGAAATACGAACAACTCCCGACATGCTTACACTCGCATTTCACCTACTGTCAATTCCAGTCGGCCCCATGTGAGAAGCCCTGCCATATACAAGACCGTAAAACTTAACCCTAAATAAAGGACATTCGTTCTCTGACAAAAGTATCACCTTTTACCTTATAAACGGTTTAACTATCGTTGTATATTACAACTGAACATTGACATACATGATGAAACTAATTCACAAATACGCCCTTCTAATCACAATTGGTCTCCTAAGCAGTTTTGGTCTTCAGGCCCAAAATGAGAAGACAAAAGTATCAGAGCTGGGTATAAGATTAGGAAGCACGCGATCTGAGGCTTTGGCGGTTGAGGGCGTCTTTCCTGTCAAGAATAACAGAGTCAGTGCCAACATTACATTCATTGAAGAGCTTACTTTTGCTGGCTTGTATAACTGGACATTTGATTTAGACAATAACTTCTTGTGGTATGTAGGGGCAGGTCTCACCATTGATATTGGAAATATCTTTGGCAAGGTGGATGTCGATGCTGTAGTCGGAGCAGGAATCGAACATAAATTTGCCAAATCACCCATATCGCTTGGACTTGATTGGCAGCCAGTTATAGAACTATCGGATGGAACAAGATTTTCAGGAGATGCCTTTGCATTCACATTGCGATACAGACTCTAATAAACTACTCTTATTATTTTGAGCAGTGCTTTGAAACTTTGAACAAAGAACATTCAACATCTTCCTTAAGATTTATATCTTGCGGCAATGGAAAACTTCGTTGTCTCGGCTAGAAAATACAGACCGGTTGGCTTTGAGGAAGTGGTGGGTCAGGAACACATCACTACAACCCTCAAAAACGCCATTGACAACAACCAATTGGCCCAGGCACTTCTGTTCTGCGGACCTAGAGGGGTGGGTAAAACCACTTGCGCCCGTATAGTGGCAAGACTCATCAATGAGCAGACCATCGAAAACCCTTTAATGGGTAATGATACTTTCAACATCTATGAACTGGATGCTGCTTCAAATAACTCGGTAGATGATATCCGAAATTTGATTGAGCAGGTCCGCTATCCTCCTCAACAAGGAAAATTCAAGGTATACATCATAGATGAGGTCCACATGCTATCTAATCAGGCCTTCAATGCATTTTTGAAGACTTTAGAGGAGCCACCTTCGTATGCCATCTTTATTTTGGCCACTACGGAAAAGCATAAGGTTATCCCGACAATTCTTTCTCGTTGTCAGATTTTCGACTTCAATAGAATTGAAGTGAGAAACATTGCTGATCAATTGAAGATGATTGCCGAAAAAGAAGGTATTGAGGTAGAGGATGAAGCACTCAACTTGATCTCTCAAAAGGCAGACGGTGCCATGCGTGATGCCCTGTCTCTTTTCGACCTCATCGTTACTTTCTCAAAAGGACAGAAGGTTACCTATAAGGACACCATTGACAACCTACACATTCTGGATTATGATTATTACTTCAGAATGACCGAAGCACTCTTTGCAGAAAACACCACCAATACCTTACTGATCTTTGATGAAATCTTAAAGAAAGGTTTCGATGGGCACAATTTCATTGTGGGACTTAGCAGTCACCTGCGCGATTTGATGGTTTGTAAGGATAATGCCACTGTTGAGCTTCTTGAAGTATCTGATAGTGTAAAGGCAAGGTATACAGAACAGGCCAATGAGATCCCGCTGTCCTTCTTGCTGACGGCTTTAAATATTGCCAGCCAATGCGACATTAATTACAAGGCGAGCAAAAACCAGCGATTGCACGTGGAACTGGCCCTCGTTAAGATGGCCCATCTCAATTCAGCACTTTCGCTAGCCCAAGTGAGCGCCAATGGTGACTCATCAAAAAAAAAACTCTAACTGAACCGACAGAGGAGGCAGTAAAACCTGAGGCAAAAACAGAGGAGCCCCCTGCTCCTGCTCCAAAAAAAGAAGAAGTCCCGCCATTACCAACTGAGGCTGATGAACCTCCACAAATGGCTCCTGAAACACCACTAGTCACTGAAGTAGAATCTAATGTTCCTGCTACAGAGACTCCGGCTGACACTATTCCAAAAAGGCCCAGCATCCGAAAGTCACCGTCAAAGACCATGTCAGTGCCTACTGATCTGAACGCCTTAAAGGAAGAAATTAACAAACCCAAAGAAGAGGAGACTGAGCAAGAAGAAGAAAAAGTCGACTTAAGAGATACTGAATTTACCGCAGAAGCCTTTGAGGTAGCTTGGCAGGACTTTTTAGCCAAAGGAAATTTCCAAAACCTAGATCAAGAAGTACTTAAAAACCCCTATCAATTAGAAGGCACCAAAGTGATGATTTCTATACCAAACGAGGCATTGGTCTCGAGTTTTGAAAAATTTAGGTCTGAGCTTCTTCAGCATTTAAGAAATTCCCTTAAGAACGATCACATCTCATTACATTCCAAAGTGGTAGAAATCGCCCAGGAGAAAATGCTTTATACCGATCGTGAAAAGTTTGAATTTTTGAAGAACAAATACCCAGCATTAAAAGACTTACAAGACAAACTAGGTTTGGACCCAGAGTTTTAAAAGTATCATCATTACGAGTGCATAATTCGAAGTAATCTCCTAATCATACATTAGTCATTTCGAGTGCAACGAGAAATCTACGTAGAGCTATCTCAGGGTTGAGATGATTGAGGAGCAACTTGGGAAAGATATCAAAGCTAAAAGCCCAGCACAAAGCCTACATTGATCACATTCTTGACCTGAATATCCTTTCCCTGGCTACCATCTGACCGGGTGACGATCACATCATCATCATATATCAGTTGCGTACTGATGTTGGATTGGATAAAATCGTTCACCTTCAGGTTTAGTACCGCTTCGACATTTACTACAGTGTTAGGAAACTTCTCATAGTTTGAGAACAAGTTGAAATTGGTCTGGAACTTCACATTCTCCATAATGTCTTTCTGATAGCCCCCACGTAAACTTATTCCTGCCTCAGACCTTATCTTATCATTTGGTGTGATACCGAAAGCACCTGCCTCAGACAAGGAATCGTTCAGCACAAATGTAAATCGACCGGTAAAGGGCGCCAAGGTTGCTGTATAGCCTTTTTTACTATCTCTGAAAGTCAAACCCAAAGAGGCTTGTAAATATCCTGGGGCCATAAAGTTAGAGATAAGTGTTCTCCTGGTTTCACTGGAATTCGGGATGTTCTCAATTTTATACCCACGATCCATTTGTGTTCTAAAATTAATAGCTGAGGTCATCAGCACTTTCTCACTGAATTTTTGACTGTATTTAGATGAAAGGACCACTTGATCATCCGTTTTTTCAAAACGATTGCCCCCACCCCCATTGCGGATTACACCATAGCCAACTTGTGCTTTGTTCTCCCAGACGATTTGTCCTTCTTCATAATTGAGAAATCCTTCTACTCCCCCACCAATGGCCACAGAAGATTCACCTCCGGCAGCCCAGTTGGTCAAGCCTACTTGTTGTACAGTCAAGTTAAGCTTGCCTCCCTTTTTCCAAAAGATAAGACTGTCTGGGACTGTGGCTGTAGTATCCTTATCTTCAGGCTTTTCTTGAGCACAGCTGTGCTGTGATGTAATTGCACCCAATAAAAAAATAAGAAGAAAGCGCTGTGTCCAGCAAAAAATGGCGCGTTTCAAATCAATAATGCTCCTAAGGTCTCTTTAAAATTTTCAGTCGGTCTCCCGGTGAAAGTTCGTTACTTTTTTTGTTATTCCACTTCATAATGTCCTCAACCGTTACATCGTAAAGTTTTGAAATCGACCAGAGGGTTTCACCAGCCTTAACCTCATGCAATACCTCTTTCAATCCAATCACCCTGGCTTTCGTTTTCGGTACCAATACTTTGATCTCTTGATTTACCTCCAGGCCATCCTGCAGGTTCAGCTGATTCCAAGCCAATATATCGTCAATCTCAACGCCATATATCCGAGATATTGCAAAGAAAGTTTCTTTAGCTTTCACTTTGTGCACAACAATAGTATCCGTCTCCGTTTCCACCAGAGGCTTAGTAAGCCTAGGTTTTACAAACACCTCATTTTCCTCAGGAGATGTTACTTCCTCTGTCTTTCTTTCATTATTAAGGTCTTCTACTGCAGTAGCTAAAGAGGCTTCCGTTATTAATCTATCTTCTGCTGATACTTCGTCTCGCTTTTTGAGAACGTTGCTATATTCTATCGGGATATTCTGTGGCCTGATAAAACGAAGCCATAGCACTCTACCTACCCTAGGCTCTTCGGTTGCCGCCATCCGATTCTTTTGTCTCAGCTTCTTCAAGCGCACACCATAATCCTGTGATATCGACCATAACGTCTCTCCTTGCTGAACGACATGGTAATGCACTTTCCCTTTTACCTTTTTATTCTTTAAGTAATAATAGCCATCCCCCTTAAAGCGATTATTGGAATTAATATCGTTGAACTTTGATAATTTTTTTATGCTAAGCCCTGTTCTCCTCGCGAGCGATTCAAGACCTTCATCCACCTGAGCTCTAATCGCTGGAATACCGTTCATTCTGATTTGACCTGCCTCATAAGCTCGGTTAACATTCCCCGTTACCTTAGGGTAGACTCCGACATTTCCCTCTAGCGGCCTAAATGAATTACCTGCCATTATTGTGGTCGGTCGTTTGCCTCTGGCATTATTGACCCGAGTATTGGTCTTTGGCCTATTGGTAGGCCTCGGCTTATCTCGGTTTTGAGCAATCACCTGTTGCTTACCCTTGGACGGGTAAATCACCATGTATGACTTATCATCGGGAATTCTTGACTGATTTAGCCACTTATTGAATCGCTTGAGTTCATCATAGTCTACCTTAACATCCTGACTCACTTGTCTTAGTGTCCTGCCCTTTCCCTCAAATTCATTAAGACTCACTTCAGGATGCTTACGCCCTTCACCAACAAAGTCCTGAAACGCCAGTTTGTGAGCAATAAATTTCTTGATGTACCAGTGAGATTTTGCCGTGATACTCATTGACTTGGCTCCATAAAGCTTATCAGCCACCGACCGCTGTGTCCCTGTAAGTCCCTGAAGGTAGGACTGTAAAGAAAGGACCCAATTGTCAAACACAAAGTTAGATCGCTTGAGGTATTTTGTAGCACCAATGGTTGAAGCGATGATGTGTTTGCGTTCATCCATTACATTGTCCACCCTAAGACCAAGCTCTTGTGCCGAGGCCTTCTTAAACTGCCAAAATCCCACTGCATTAGATTCAGACACCGCATCGGCAATAAACTCTCCTTCCTGTATCGCCAGGTACTTGAAATCATCTGGAATTCCCTCCTCCTTCAAAACCTTCTCCACAAAATGCATATACAGGTTAGATCGATCGGCTTTGAGCTGAAAGTGATATTGACTTCTTACCAAAAGGTCTAGTGTCTCAGCAATTTCTTTCTTTGCCTCATTGTTTATTTTGAGCTTAACGCCAGCAACGGTTATTTGAGAGGGGACATCCATTGGGGCTTGCGCTAAAGAGCTCAACGAAGCCATCATAAGGACGATGAATGACACTAGGAAATGCCTCACTATTTCTTTCTTATTACCATCAAGCCATCTCTTACTGGAAACAGTACGTTTTCAACTCGATCGTCTTCTTGAACGAAACGGTTAAAATCTAAGATTGCTTGTGTGTCTTTGTCAGTTTTCTTTTCTGTCTGCACTACTTTGCCACTCCAGAGCACATTATCGGCTATAATGAATCCTCCAGACCTGACTTTATCGAACACTAAGTTAAAGTAATTCGTGTAATTTTTCTTGTCAGCATCGATAAACACCATGTCCAATTTAGCATCTATTCCAGGAATCAATTCCATAGCATTTCCTATACGATAATCAATCTTATCTGTTAGCCCAGCCTTTTGGAAATAGTCTCTGACCATAGCCTCCAGTTCCTCATTAATATCAAGGGTAATGAGCTGACCATCTGATGCCAAACCCTCCGCCATACAAATGGCAGAATAGCCCGTATACGTGCCAATTTCAAGAATATACTTAGGTTGAATCATATGACTCAACATTGAAAGCATTCTACCCTGGAGGTGGCCAGAAAGCATTCTGGGCATCATCACCTTGGAATGTGTTTCTCTATTTAACTCAGCCAACACGCCAGTTTCCCTATCAGAATGTGCTTCTACATAAGCTTGAATATCGGCAGGCAAAAACTCCATTAATTCTTAGGTAAAAAGGTTAGGTGACTCATCTGGTCTTCTACCAATGACTCATTGGCAATATCCTGTAACAATTCTCCACTTATGGACCTGATATTTTGGATAATACTCTCAAGACTGTGCACCTTGTTAAGATCGAGTATACTCTTTCCCATCATTAGCATTAAGCTGGCATTATTTTCTTCGGCCATGGCCAACTGTCCAACCAGCTGCTCTTTCGCCTTGTGAAGTTGTAAGGTACCCAGTCGTTTATCTCTTAACAGTTTGAGTTCTTTCGAAATCAACTTTTTACTTCGTTTCACCTGACTTAGCTCTGTTCCGTAAAAAATCGCAAACAGTCCAGTGTCTGAATATGGGTGGTAGGCAGCTTCAATATTATAGACAAAACCATATTTCTCTCTTAATGCTAAATTCAAACGAGAATTCATCCCAGGACCTCCCAAGATATTCATCAACATAAAAAATGGTAATCTCTTCTTGTCATTCAAAGCATAAGCAGTCGTACCAATGGCACAATGTGCTTGGGTAATATTTCTTTTTATGACTTCTGTGCTTGGGGTATATCCTTCGAAAGTGATGCGTTGTCTTTCGGCCTTGACGTGGGGAATAGCACCGAAGTACTTCTGGGCTAGCTTCTGAACCCGCTTGAAAGGAACATTGCCCACACAGGAGAAAACGATGCCCTCGGTATTCATATTAGCTTTTAGAAAATCCTGGAAGTCCTTTCGATGAAAGGATTTTACACTTGAAGGTGTCCCTAAGATATTCTTGCCCAGGGGATGGTCCTTAAAAACTATGTCATCGAATTCATCTTGAATGGCATCTTCGGGACTATCATGATATAACGACATCTCTTCCAGAATAACGCCACGCTCGTTTTCGATCTGTTTCTCTGGAAATATGGAATCAAATGTGATATCCTGAAGCAACTCAAAAGCACTTTCCATATGCTTTTCCAAAGCCGAAGCATAGAAGCAAATCTTTTCTTTGGTGGTATAAGCATTGAGCTCACCACCGACTGAGTCAAGTCGATTTAGAATATGGAAAGCCTTACGTTTCTTGGTACCCTTAAAGGCCATATGCTCCCAGAAATGAGCAATACCCAATTGATCTTCGCGCTCATCTCTGCTCCCAATATCGAGCACAAAGCCACAATGAACAATTTTAGTACTTGGTACTTCTTTGTGAACTATTCTGATGCCGTTTGGCAATGTAAATAGGTTATAATCAAGCATCTCCGGGTCTCCTCAGTTCGGCAAAGATAATTATTTAATAGGCATGAAAGAGAAAAGAATTGGCTTTGTTGTTAAGCCACTTGCTGCTTTTCAATATAGTCTTTCATTCGCTCAAGGTTGTGCATAGACTGACCATAAATCATATCCGAAAACTCTGCGGGGATTGGCTGCCGATCTCCAGTCAATGCCCTAAAAGAGAGCCTTGTTCCATTCTCAGTTTTATTGAGTTCATAGTAGGCCAGTAAAGTCAGGCCACTATTTAGCGATTCTGCTTTTTCGATATAAACTATCTGGTCATTCTCACCGACATCTTGCAAAGTCTTAATATCGAAGGTATCTCCATCAAACTCGCAGATATGAGTACTGCCAATACGATTGATACTCGAATCCATTCTTAGATCAATCAAGCCATCAACAAAATTCACCTTTTCATTATTGTCGGTTAGGATAGCGTGCACCTCTTGCAATGGCGCTTCAATATCAATATCCACTACCCTTGCCAGACCAAAAACGGATGTGTAATCCTCAGGACTTTCCGGATCTGAGACCTCGTCCTTCAAATGACTGATTGAAGCATATTGATAGGCCACCCTCCCGATCAAATCGTAATGGTCTTCGGTACTTTCCCAACTCAGTAAAGAATCTTCATCTGAAAACTGATAAGCGTCCGTCACAAGAATATATTCTTTTGATGGTATGCTGTTCTTCATCAAACGATGGGCAATGATCATGTCTGGTCCTGAGAGTTTCGTGAATTGTGCGATCTTAATTTCTTCGAACATTCCATAGTGCACAATGAACTTCAGAGAAAGGCCACTGACATTGTTACAAGCGCCACATCGGCATACACTATCCCTTTCAATTACTTTTAAGAAATAGTGAAAATTCTTAAAGGCATCTGCACAGATGGCCTCTATTTCTTCTTCCGATACTCTTCCATTAGCATATGTTAGCAGTGCATCTCCTTCTATCTCGGCCAGTGTGAATTTTGACTGAACAGAATCCGCAATAACCTGAAGTAACTCATTGACAATATGCGTACTATGACTCAACTCCGTTTTCGTCATGAAATTGGTATATCCGCTAATGTCTGGTATCAATATGGTGGCTTGTTGCATGCTATGTTTCGATCTAATAGAGTGAACACATTTTTCGGAAAATCAATTCCTTATATTTGAGTGAATTCACTGTCAATGGCAATTCGTCAAATACTCGTTATTCAGACTGCCTTTATCGGAGACGTTATTTTAGCAACTGGGTTGTTAGAAAAGTTACATTCCAATTATCCGGAAGCAGAAATCGACTTTCTTGTCCGTAAAGGCAATGAAAGTTTAATGAACGAACATCCCTTTGTCAGGGAGACAATTGTTTGGGATAAAAAAGGTGAAAAGTATAGAAACCTGTTCAAACTAATCGGGAGAGTTCGTAAAACCCGATATGATTTAGCGGTGAATGTTCAGCGATTCGCTAATTCTGGCCTCATTACGGCACTCTCTAAGGCTGGTCATAAAATCGGTTTTGATAAAAACCCGTTCTCCTGGACTTTCAATGAAAAAATACCCCATGAAATCGGTAATGGCGTTCACGAAGTGGAAAGAAATCACGCCCTGATTCGAAAACTTACAGATGACCAATACCGAAAGCCTAAACTTTACCCCACGGCACAAGACTTTGAAGCCATAAAGCAATGGCAAAACCAGCCTTACATTTGCATGGCCCCAGCCTCTGTTTGGTTTACCAAACAGTATCCCAAGGAGCAATGGATTAGGCTGATTAAGGCTTTACCTTTTGAGGGTAATATTTTTTTACTTGGAGCACCTTCTGACAAAAACTTATGTGACGAAATTAAGGGCAAGTCTGCTCATGCCAATGTCCAGAACCTTTGTGGGCAACTTTCACTGCTTCAATCCACTGCACTGATGAAAGGTGCGGTAATGAACTATGTCAACGACAGTGCTCCCATGCATCTTGCGTCTGCCATCAACGCTAAAACCTGTGCTATCTTCTGTTCTACTATCCCCGAATTTGGTTTTGGTCCACTTTCAGATGAAAGCCATATCGTTCAAATAGAAGAACAATTGGAATGTCGACCCTGTGGACTGCATGGCAAAAAAGCGTGTCCAAAAGGCCACTTTAAATGTGGCTTTGACATAAGCACTGAGCAGCTCATTGCCGTACTAACTTAGTCATTCAACCCCTGGTTCAAAAGAGAAATCAAAGACATGAAAAATCATATTCTCCTCTTCTATAAGTGGAAATGCCTTGAAAGAGGCGTTTAAGGCCAAGCCTTTCGGAGTCACAAAAGCAGTAAACTGACTATAAATATTTTTTCCTAGCTCAAATTCTTCCAAAAAGCGCATCTCTCTATTGAAAACCGACACATAAAAGATCGTATTCATCAAGGTGTTAGTCATACCTGGCTCATAGTTTTTGGCCGTTCTATGAAGTCTATAATACAGTTGGCGATAAGGGTCGTACAAAAGATTGTAGAAAATTGGTGTCTCAAATCTATAGGAACTTATGAAAGCCTGTGTAGGTGCGTTTTTGAACTCAGGCGCTTGATTAGAAATTGAATTTACATCTCCATCAAAGCCAAGATGTTCATCTGTGAAAAGGTTGTATGAGTAAACTGATGATGACACGGCATAATTATATAAGACCAGAGAGTCGGTGTTCGTGAAATTCACTCCGTGATAAGGACCGAATCCTACATCGGCATTTCTCATAAAGTCTGCATGTAAAGGCCCGATTGACTCAAATACTTTCGTTTCCAAGTCTAAGGTTATCAAAAAAGGTTCTTCCCTTTCCGCCTGGGAAGCGCCTCGTCTCAATGACTTCTTAAGAATTAAACGCTTTAGACCAGCATGATAAAATGGTTTTGCCTCGGCATTGGCAAAAGAAACCAACCAATCTTGCGGAGCTGAAGCATAAATATTGAGACCATAGTACACTTCAGCCTCATCGTTCATGATTTTGAGGTTGCCTAAATCAAATATAAAAATAGAGTCTAGGTTATGAATGTAGAAATTCTGTACATCTCCAATGGCATTCGGACCACCTCTATCCATCTTTATAGTTTTGGTAAGCTTCTCTTTGTCTAAATCAAAGAATAAAAGCGAGTGCGTAGAACCCTGATACCTCACTAGGTAAAAGTCATCCTGATCTTTGAAGGTATTAAAGCGATGGTAGGTATAACTTGTTTTATCATCAATCTTTATTTTAAGTGTATCCATGCGGTAAAAAAGCTCCCCATTTTGGTCTAAATCCTTATAAACCTGAGAATTACCCCCTCCATTACATGAGATGATCAATACGATAATGGCAAAAAACACAAAGACTTTTATATGGTGATCCATGCTTAGTATTGATGATTACAATCCAGTTTTCTTTCCATGATCAATAATTTAGCATATATCTATCTTGGAGTGATCACATCACTCAAAAACATTGGTCCTTTCAAAGTCATCCAACAAAGAAACTTTCCTTTTCTCATCAATTCCTGCTTAATTCGTTGAATCACAATTTGACTTGCACCATGAGATACGAGCATATCGGTAAAGATCTTTTTATTAGGAATAGAGAAAAATTAAAGGCGAGGATGAAGCCCAATTCTATCGCCATCATTTGCTCCAATGACGTTATGCCTACCAATGCTGATGGTACCATGACTTTTCGTCAAAACAGCAACTTACTCTACTTTTCTGGAATAGATCAGGAAGAATCTATCTTGATCGTTGCGCCTGATTTTCCTGATCCTAAAATGAGAGAAATACTCTTTCTTAGAGAGACTAGCGAACTGATTGCAATATGGGAAGGGCACAAATACACAATGGAAGAGGCCACCGAAACCTCGGGGGTTGCCACCATCATGTGGAACGACAAATTCGAAAGTACACTAAACACCATTTTAGCAGAAACCAATAACATCTACCTCTACAATAACGAACATATTCGCAATGGCTCTGAAGTAGAAACAAGAACTGATAGGTTTAATAAATGGTGTAGGGCAAAATACGCCAACTATGAATTTGAACGCTTAGCTCCGATTGCCTATGACCTTAGAACGGTAAAGGAAGCAAGAGAAATTGAATTGATGCAAACAGCCTGTGACCTTACTGATCAAGGATTTCGAAGAATTCTCCAATATGTCAAACCAGGTGTCTGGGAATACGAGGTTGAGGCAGAGTACTTACATGAGTTTGTGAAAAATAAGTCGAAAGGTTTTGCTTACACTCCGATAATTGCCGGAGGAGGGAATGCCTGTGTGCTGCACTATATCGAGAATAAAGATCAGCTTAAGGATGGTGATTTACTACTCATGGATGTTGGGGCAGAATACGCCAATTACAATGCGGATATGACGCGCACGATTCCCGTGAATGGGCGATTCACCAATAGACAAAAAGATGTTTATAATGCCGTTCTAAGAGTTAAAAATGAGGCTACTGCATTATTAACCCCGGGTAATAGTATACCTGATTATCACAGAGAAGTGGGCAATATCATGACCAAAGAATTAATAGCCCTTGGCCTGATAGATCAAACAGATGTTAACAACGAAGACCCTGCCTGGCCTGCTTACAAAAAATATTTTATGCATGGTACTTCTCACCATATTGGTTTAGATGTACATGATGTAGCAAGCATTTACACTGATTTCAAACCTGGAATGGTATTTACTGTAGAACCAGGCATTTACATACCTGATGAAGGTATTGGAATTAGAATTGAGGACGACATAGTGATTACCGAAAGTGGGCATCATAATCTAATGGGCAATATTCCAATTGAGGTGGAAGAAATTGAAGAGTTGATGAATTCCTGAAATGGATATCGAAATCGTTGAAACTTCAGTTCTAGAAGCAATAAAGGTGTTGAGATCAATTCCAGAATTTACCCGAATGCATGATGATCAATACTACACCGAAAGAGTAAGAAACAGTAAGTACCAGGCACTTGTCGCAAGGGTAGATTCAATACCCGTTGCGTGCAAAGTGGGTTATGACAAATTCAATGATGGGTCTTTCTATAGTTGGCTTGGGGGAGTAAAACCGACACACCGTAGACTCGGTATTGCTAAGGCACTATCCGATAATCAAGAAGCCTGGGCTAAGAAAGAAGGTTATGAATGTATAAAATTCAAAACCTTAAACAGGCACAAGGCCATGCTCATTTTTGCGATAAACAATGGATTTGAAATCTATAACATTAAACCCAAAGATGAGTTGAAGGACTACCGGATTGAGATGATTAAAAATCTATTATGAACGAAAAATATAATAGCCAGAAGGCACCAGAACCAGTTGGCTTATATCCACATGCGAGAAGGATCGGAGAACTTTTATTCTTATCGGGTGTAGGCCCGAGAGAAAGAGGCACCAAAGATATCCCTGGAGTCACACTGGATGATGCCGGAAATATTGTCGACTATGATATAGAGACGCAATGCCGATCTGTTTTTAATAATGTAAAACTGATACTCGAGGCGTCAGGTAGCAGTTGGGATAAGCTGGTAGACGTTACGGTTTTCCTAACAAATATGAAGGACGATTTCAAAACTTATAATCAAGTTTACGCTGAATACTTCAAGGACAACCAGCCCTGCAGAACTACAGTGGAAATCAATTGCCTGCCAACACCCATTGCCATTGAATTAAAGTGCATAGCTACTGTCTAAGGCATATATGAGCATTTGTTTATCTTCATGAGGAAATATTCAACCTCACATCAAGAAGATGATCAAATTTTTTAAAAGAATCTGGAAAGCAATTATCGGGTTTCTAAAGAAACTTAAGCCTGGACCAGTTGCCTGGAAAGGTGCCAACAAAGCCATTGGAACCACGATTGTCATTATTTGGATCATCGGTTCAATGATGATGTTTGTAACACAACCACAAACATATTTCGGTATACTAATGGTGCTCTTAGGGCTTGTCTTAGCCTTTCTTATGGGTGCTGCAGCCCTACTCACACGCCTTCTAGTCAAGAACATGAACAAAGGTCTTTTTTGGGTTATACCCGGAGCCTTCTTCTTAATGCCCTTTGTTTTTGGAATTGGAAGCTTAAGCTGGAAATTTCCGGTATTGGTCATCGTCTTCGCAGGAGCTTTGGGTGCCGGTATTTTCACCCTAACCAAAAAGACAAGGTCAGAATTGACACTGCTTCAAAAGATAGTGGCCTCAACAGGGAGTCTTTTAGGAATTGCCGGCTTGGTTTGGGGACTTATTTGGCTGGCTGACACAGGCTTTAAGCCCGAAGTAGAGCATATCAATGCCGCTAAAAAATCTGAATATCGACCGGAACATATTCAACTTCCAGACCCTTCTGAACCAGGCAACTATGAGGTTGGATACCTGACCTATGGCAGCGGTAAGGATAAACACCGAGCAGAGTTTGGAGCTGATGCAACCATTCTTACAGATTCTATTGACGGCTCCCGACTACTTTCCGGTTGGAAAGCAATGCCAGGAAAGTTAAGAACCTGGTACTGGGGCTTTGACGACAAGGCACTACCTATTAATGGCAGAGTTTGGTACCCCAAAGGAGAGGGTCCTTTTCCCCTGGCACTCATTGTTCATGGTAATCATAGTATGTTTGATTTTTCTGACCCAGGCTACGAGTACTTAGGTGAGCTTTTAGCAAGTCAAGGAATCATCATGGTTAGCGTAGATGAAAACTTTATTAATAGCGGTTGGACAGATTTTATTGGTGATGGCCTAAATGAAGAGAATGATGCACGTGGATGGCTTTTACTAGAACATCTGAAGTATTGGAGAAAATGGAATAATACGGAAGGAGGACTTTTCAAGAGCAAAGTTGACATGGAAAATCTGGCGGTTATGGGGCACTCCAGAGGCGGAGAAGCAGCAGCTGTTGCTGGCTTTTTCAACCAACTCCCCTTCTACCCCGATGATGCCAAACAGGTCTTTGATTTCAACTTTAACATAAAAGCTGTGGTGTCGATCGCGCCAGTAGATGGGCAATATCGACCTGCTAATGTTAGTACCCCATTGGAAAATGTCAATTACTTAGTAATCCATGGTGCCAATGATGGAGATGTTCAGTCATTCGCTGGATTACGACAATATGAACGCTTAGAGTTTAATGACTCTTTAGACTACTTCAAGTCAGCTGTCTACGTCTATGGGGCCAACCATGGACAATTTAATACGACCTGGGGTAACCGTGACGCAGGCTTTCCCTTCGGATCGCTCTTGAATGTGGATGCTCTCATGCCAATGGAAGATCAACTGAAAATAGGTCAGGTTTACATTAGTGCATTTCTGCAAGCCAGTTTGCAGGGTAAGAAGGAATATGAGCCTCTGTTCAGAGATTACAGGGCTGGCGAAAAATGGTTGCCGGAAACCATCTACCTCAATCAATATCAGTCCTCGGATTGGAAAGTGCTTGCCGACTTCGAAGAAGATTTAGATTTAACCACCACTTCTTCTGGTGGGGAAATCAAGACAGAAAACCTAACGGTTTGGAAAGAGCAAATTGTAGGTATGAAGTGGGGGAATCGAGGTACCCGAGCGACTTACATTGGCTGGGATAGCTTGGCTTACGAAGCTGATACAGCAAGTTTTGAGGTAGTCTTTAAAGAAACTATAGATGCTTCCGAAACCTCTTACCTGACTTTCGAAATGTCGGAAGCCAAAGGCAGCACATACCCTGATAAAAAACGGGACGAAGAGAAAAAGAAGAAAGAGCAAGGCGAAGACGAAGAAGAAAAGGGTGAGGAGAAAGAAGAAACAGAAGGAACTGATGAGAAAGAGAGTGACAAAGAAAAAGAGGATGAAAAGGAGAAAGAGAAAAAGGCTCCTGAGCCATTAGACTTTACCATTGAATTAGTAGATATGAATGGTAATATAACAAGCTTCAAACTGAGTGATTATGGCTACCTCCAGAGACAATTGTCAGTAGATGTATTGAAGAACAAGGAACTTCAGAGCACCAAGCGATCCGAGGCAGTTTACAATACATTCTTTATTGACGTCAGCAAGTACTTAGGTTTAGAAGACTTCGATGCAACTACCATTCATTCCATGAAATTAATATTTGACCAAAGTAAAAAAGGACTCATAATTCTGGATAAAATAGCGGTTCATTAGCACCTGATTCTTCCATTTTTACAAAACCCAATCCCATATTGGGAAAATATGGAAGGTGCTTTACAACATCAAAACCCCAAATATTCAACAGAAAGTAGGGTTTCTTTCCGGTATGGCGTACTGGTATATGTATTGCAAGACTACTTGCAAACAAACTGACCAAAATGAGTACGCTAAACTACAACATCCAGAGTGCCTTACTCACACCATTGAGTAATATAGGCAGTGGCATTTTACTGAGGTTATTAAAGCCCTTCAGCATTGGGGATTTTATTGAAATTGACGGTCAAGTAGGATCTATTGAAAGAAGCGGCTTCCAAAGAACTACTATCAAGAAAGTAGATGGTTCAGAAATCAAAGTCGACAACTCCATTTTTTACCAAAGAGACCTTCATAACCTTACAAGCAAAAACATCATTGCGCTGGAACTAACAATTGGTGTAGGCTATCAGTCAAATATGATTGAAGTGAAAGAAGAAATTATGACTTTCTTTAGCCAAAACGAACGACTCCTAAACTCACCTAAGGCAAAAATTCAAGTATCTAAAATCAAGAATGACTTTGTGGAACTTTCCATTAAACCTTGGTGCCTTTTAGATGATTTCTTGGCATTAGATGCCAATCTTGAATCTCAATTGATCGAGCACCTAATTTCTAAAAACGTAATATTAGAAGAAGAAAGGTCTGTTTTCAATGAAGCCAAAATGCTTGCCTAAATTTTAATCCCTCCAATAACTCATACAAATATCTCTGAACAGATATATTTGTAGAAAGACTGAGTATTAATGGAGATAATCTGGCTGATTTCGGGGGTAATTTTAGGTGGACTGGTTGGCTGGTTTATGGCTAAGAGCAAGTCTAACACTTCAAACACCGACCATAGCGACATCCAAAACAAATTGCAACTCGCTGAAGAGCGATACGCTATGATCGCCAAGGAATTAACGGAGATCAAACCAGAACTTTCACAGGAAAGAGATAAGAACCTTGATTTAAGCAATCAACTTACGCAGGTCAAAACCGAACATAAAAATCTTCAGTCAAAACTTGCCGAGCAAAAAGAGGAGTTGGAAAAACTAAACCAACGCTTTGCGCTTGAATTCAAGAACTTGGCCAATGAAATCTTCGAAGAGAAGAGCAAGAGATTTACCGAGCAGAATAAAACCAATATTCATGATCTTCTGAATCCGCTAAAAGAGAAAATCGGGGAATTTCAGAAGAAAGTAGAAGATTCAAACAAAGAGGGAGCTGAAAGAAATGCTTCATTGGTACAGCAGATCAAACACCTGAGTGATCTGAACAAACAGATTACCAAGGAGGCTGAAAACCTTACCAAAGCCTTAAAGGGAGATTCCAAAGCACAAGGGAATTGGGGTGAGGTAATCCTTGAAAGAATCCTTGAAAAATCCGGGCTGGAGAAAGGCAGAGAGTATGAAACCCAGGTTTCCGAAACCGGTGATGACGGAAAACGGTATCAGCCAGATGTAGTTATCAAACTACCCGACAACAAACATGTGATTGTCGATTCTAAGGTTTCATTAACAGCATATGAGCGATTTGTCAACGAAGAAGATGATACTGAAAGGTTAACCCAGCTCAAGCTCCACATCAACTCTATTAAGGCACACGTTAAAGGACTGAGTGAAAAAAGCTATCAGAACCTTTACGGTTTAGATGGACTCGATTTCGTACTGCTTTTCATTCCCATCGAGCCAGCCTTTACACTAGCGGTCCAGCATGATCCGGATCTGTTTAATGACGCCTATGCAAAGAACATCGTCATCGTAAGTCCGACAACACTCATAGCCACTTTAAGGACTATTGCTTCTATCTGGAAACAAGAATACCAAAACAAGAATGCTATTGAAATAGCACGCCAGGGTGGAGCACTTTACGATAAGTTTCAGTCATTTACTGAAGACCTTATCTCAATTGGTAAACATCTTAACGGAACCCAGAAAGCCTATCAAGAATCTATGAAGAAGCTTTCTGAAGGCAGCGGGAACCTTGTAAAACGGGCAGAAACACTGAAAAAGCTAGGTGCAAAGGCCAGTAAGCAAATGGATGAGAGGCTGCTGAACCGGTCTGAAGAATAAGGCACAAATGCCCTCCTTTCAATGATTGTTTTTAAGCCCGCTGATTTACAAGGACTTGCAACGACAAAAAACAACAAAAGATTGTATGTGAAATGCAATTTTTTGTATATTTACAGTCCTTTCACTTATTACATCACCTAAGTCGCGTTTAAAGGCCGTAAATGAGGTTTTTGCGATAGAGAGACTCCCTAAACAGTCCGGTGATAAATTACACTAGCTGCGCTTTGACCAAAACACTTGTACAATGGAAATGCAGGTTCTATCTGTTAGAACTTCCGTTTTTTTGAAACGCCTGTGGTGTGTGACTATCCTACTTTTAGTCATGGGCACCCCTGTATCCTTTGCTCAAAGCAACAATCAAACACTTTATTTAGATCAAGATGGCCAAGCAACGCTAGATGTTTCGGCTCTGGAACTATGTTTTCCTACAACCCCTCCATGCACGCCTACTTATGCCGAGGGAGATGACCATGCCGTATGGTTGAGTTACAATATTTTCCCCGGAAGTTCTACTGACTTCAGGTTCGAAGCAGGGTCCGCTGAGTTTACCGAGCTTCCTGACGGTACTGCGACTATCACAGGCAGACTTTTCAATAGAAAAAATGGTGCGGATCAATGGCAAGTAAAACTTTTTCTTTCTGACAAGATGAATTGGACGCAATGGAGTGCCCTTGGTAGGTCATATAAGGACGAAAGAGGATTAGCAGGAAATAACTATTTAAACTGGCACTATTACACCGCTGATCCAAATAAGCCAAGTGAATTGGTTGGAATAGGAACCAACGCTGGAAGAACCTTGACTCTTGAGCACATGCCTTCCAATTACTACTATGGCTTTCAAGTTGGTGTGGGAGCAAACAATAAAAACGCAAAGTATGGGATGTCAGGCTGGTTTAGCTATTCCTGGGATGGCGAAAATTATCATCAGGGAGATTTTAATCTGGACCTTGCGAATTGCAGTCCACCAGCCATTGAAGATTGCCTTTGCGAAGGTAAAATGAAGAACTTCTCTGTGAAGTATTCAGGCACTTCTGGAGCTACTGTAAAAGCTTTTAAGAAAGATGGTAGTCTATTTAAGACTTTCACAAATGTGAATAATGGTGATGAAATTACTATCGAGGGCTTTGACTTTAAGGGACGTTTAGATGCCAAAACAACAATCCAGGTGGTTGGTGGTACAGCTTATGAGGTACATACTTCATGCTCAGAACAAATCATCGGAAATAATTATGGTCCTTTCGAAGTAGTAAGCTACACGGATGGCGATGGAAACTATTGTGATGGAAGACCCGATCTACCCGTTGGTGCTGTCACAGTGACCGTTGACAAACAGACTTTTACTTGTGACGATTTAGGCAATAACCTGGTTACTTTAACAGCTGTTGACTCAGAAGGTAATACTTGTACGCAAGAATTTACAGTTACGATTGAAGACAACATCGCTCCTACTGTAGTTACCAGAGATATTGCCAGAGTGATTGGCGCTGGTGGACAGGTAACCATTACTGCGGATGATGTACTTAACTTCAACTGTGGGGGAGGTACTACCGTCCCTGAACCAGTGCCTGGTAGTGGTGAGGTGACAATCGAGTTTGCTACTTGTACTGAAGATAACTGTACCATCACTTCTAAAACACTCGATAAGTATACCTTCGATTGTAATGATATTGGAGTCAATA
>JGI12316J15310_10000007_pt3 | contig 47828 bp, 46 predicted proteins | sample MarCyaLeptolynsp_FD_15310 | JGI IMG/M metagenome (IMG submission 15310) | reverse complement strand
CATGGTTTTTAGCAACGAATCAATTGTCTGGTTTGCCCACCATTCGTCTTTATAAGCGACGCATGTGGATTGAAGAAATGTTTGGTGACATGAAAGGGCATGGCTTCAATCTTGAACTCAGTCGATTTCGGACTCCTGAGCGCTTGTCACGATTGACTTTAGCCGTCTGTATTTTATATGTTTGGCTTGTCACCATCGGCGAATACGTGCTACATCATCGCTTTAATGGAGAAGTTGACCGTAAAGATCGACAGGATTTAAGTATTTTTCGTTTAGCATGGGACTGGCTTGAACGACGATTTGTCTTTAACGATCCCATCCCCATTATATTCCAACCGAACTTTTGTTTGGTGTCCGGTCGCTAGAGATTCTGGAAGATGGTAGCTGGAAAAAGAATCACTAATTATATATTGTGAAATAATTCACAAGAATGATATAATTGAAAAAACAATATAAAGGTAAAATAATGCGTAGCGATGATCCAGTAGTCAAGATACTGTTGAGTGCAATCAAATACCTCTTCTGGCTTCTTGGGATTATCTCGATTCTATCATTGCCATTTGGTGGTCCTCTTCTACTGCTTTACTATTGGTTCTATGTATTGTTATACATAGTTCCTGTTGGGCTTCTAGCTGGGGCAATTATGGGTTGGAGATCCTTGATAAAAACATCATCGCAAAAGAAGAAACAAGCCCCACTACAACTTAATTTTAGCTCAAAGGTTGCACTCGTATTTATTTTTGTAACTTTAACGGGGTTTCTAGCCCTTCCTTACTTTACAATCGGGCAAGATGGATATGTATGGGTTCGTGCGAATTGGCATTTGGTTGAAAAAAATGAAGTCGAACAACAATTCCATCGGCTACACTCTGATTGCGACACACAGTTAATTCTTCTTGTTCCAGAAATGTACGATCAATACGAGTTAATCTGTGATCAACATTTACTAGATTATCTTGAAAATACGAATCCTGAGTATGTATCAATCATCTATCATGTCAAATATAACTTTGGTAAGCCTCATAGTCATACTTTACACAAGGTAGATGCTACAAGTATCAACGGAATTACATCTAAATGGATAGGACAATGGTCGGGCTGTGGGAATATTTATGAGCATTCATGTGATGATGTATCTGTGAGGAATGCCTCTTCGATTATCGGTGGAATCCAGTCCCGCAAGATACGCTAGGCTTACCATGAAGTCCCTCAGGCAATGGATACAATTAATAAGAATTTATCCGGTAGTGTTGAAGCCACACACACAATCACGCGACTTTGTGACGTAGATAAACTTAGAAGCAAATAATCCGGAGATATGAGACGACATCTATGCCGTCTCATCTGTTATTTTGTCTTACTGACCTGAATCACCCTGTGTATTGACAAGGGTTTGCCATAGTGACATAGCACCATCGCCCATGTCGCTGTCTTCGGAGTCCATATCGCCCATGTCGCCGTCTTCGGTATCCATGTCACTCATGTCGCCATCTTCAGAGTCCATGTCACCGTCTTCGGAGTCCATGCCACCGTCTTCGGAGTCCATATCACCCATGTCACCGTCTTCGGAGTCCATGTCGCTCATGTCGCTGTCTTCGGAATCCATGTCACCATCTTCAGAGTCCATGTCACCCATATCGCCATCTTCGGAATCCATGTCACCCATATCGCCGTCTTCGGAATCCATGTCACTCATGTCGCCATCTTCGGAATCCATGTCGCCCATGTCGCTATCTTCGGAGTCCATACCCGACATATCCATTGGATTCGTACCAATGAGTTCAGTTGTCGCAACCATCTGTTCCCAGCGTGACGGCACATCCATATCGCCCATGTCGCCGTCTTCGGAGTCCATATCGCCCATGTCACCGTCTTCAGAGTCCATGTCGCTCATGTCACCGTCTTCGGAGTCCATATCGCCCATGTCACCATCTTCAGAGTCCATGTCGCTCATGTCGCCGTCTTCGGTATCCATGTCGCCCATGTCGCTATCTTCGGAGTCCATATCGGACATACCACCGCTGGCAGGACGTGCCCAGATATTGGTGATGGTCAGGTCGCCAACAACGGTCTCACCCTCAATATCATCCATGAGCATATCTTGAACCAATGCAGACACAGTGAACGTATCGCCAGATTCTAGCATCAAGTCAACATCAACGGTTTCGTCAACCACAAGGTCTTCTGTCAATTGCATCAGCATGATGTGCATACCACCGGGTCGCAGTTCAGCCGTTTCTCCTGCGAGAATTTCAATCGCATTTACTGGCATCATCCGCGCGACATCATCTTCCACGACGGTTTCATGTAGTTCGACCAAACCAGCTTGTGCAACAGTCACGCCCGTAATGGTCACAGTGTCTTCGCCATTATTGGTGATGAGCATATAAACCGCACTCGTTTCGCCGTCCATGTGCATATCACCCATATCCATGTCGTCATGAGAGTCCATATCACCCATATCGCCATCTTCGGAGTGCATGTCATCCATATCGGACATATCCATTGGATTCGTGCCGATAAGTTCGGTTGTCGCAACCATTTGTTCCCAGCGTGACGGCGCATCCATATCACCCATATCGTCACCGTCATCAGTGGATTCATCGCTTGTATTTGCGTCGTCCATATCTTCATCGTCACCGCTCATGTCCATATCTGACATGTCAGGGTCTTGAGTGGATTCGGCATCAGCGGATGGTTCGTCAGTCATGTCCATGTCTGCCATATCGTCGCCGTCAGTATCATCAGCAGAACTGGCTGAGGCATCTTCATCAGCTTCAACATCTGTGCCCTCAACATCCCCAGTCTCATCCGCACCCGCTTCGGTCAGGATTTCATAACTAAATTCCTGAATAAAGTTAGTGTCATCTGGCAGGGTCAATGTTGCTTCGACCATCCACGCCCCACCCATTGTCCACTCGAATGGGACAACAAACACGCCATTGTTGGAGTCTTCCGCTGAGGCTATTACAGGCACCATACCCGCATGATCCATATCACCACGTAAGCTAAGTGTTCCTGGATTTTCTACAGCATTCCCTTCAGCATCGGTAATCGTAACGGTGATTGTCGTTTCACCTACGAGGGAATCTGTGACGGTCATATCCATGCGGAGGTCGGCTGCTGTTAGGGTGGGTTCTTGCCGACAAGCGACTGCAACCAACAAAACAAACAATAACAATAAAATACGATGGAGCTGTTTTGACATGTTACCTACTTTCTATAATTCTGATTCTGTAATGTAATTTGCAATTCAACGTAACCATACGCCAGTTACGTAAAATTGATATTAACGTTAATTAAGTTGCCTCATAACGTGTTCTCATATTCAAAATATGAGCGAACATTATAGAACAGCCAATATACAGAGACCATAGGCAAACGGCACAATGAATGCAAACAAATTTAGGTGATTGAGGCGATTATAAGGGTGGATGTTAGAGGGACAGAAATCATATCCGTCCCTTTTCTGTTAGCGTTTCAGCACGGTTATAGATGAATAGCGTTAATCATCAGGGTTGATGGCAGTGTCTTCAATCAAATCGTGTAAGTCTTCCAGTAAAATTTCACCGAGGCGTAGAGCTTTAAGCGCAGCGGTATGGCGGTCTTTGGCTTCGAGTTTGTTCATGATTTGCGCCATCGACTCAATCACATCGGTCATGCTCATTGCGAGTTGTTGCCCAATCGTCGAGTTGGTATAACCACCCGCGACGTATAACAGAATTTGACGTTCGGTATCGGTTAATGCTTTGCCATCACTATTTGCCCCAAGCAAGCCCGTCACGACTTTTTCGGCGACACCACGCCCAAGCACTAGTTCACCTTGATTGACTTTGCTCATGGCATCCAGCAGTTCTTTCTCATCAGCAGACTTGAGGACATAGCCATTGGCACCTGCGCGCAATGCCCGCACGATATAGGCATCATCGTCACGCCCCGTCAAGACCAGCACTTTGACATCCGGTGCTTTGAGCTTGACCTGTGGCAGAACTTCTAAGCCACTTTTATTCGGCATATTCAAGTCGAGGATAAGCAAGTCAGGGTGCATCTCTAGGGTTTCGTCTAATGCTTCGTTGCCATCGGACGCTTCACCCACGATGATATAGCCTTCATGTGTCTCGATGAAACTAGCGAGTGTCTTACGCAGAATGGTGTGGTCATCTGCAAGGACAACCCGTACCACATTCCCGCGCGCACGGGAAGCCGGGTCGCGCAGGCGGTCAGTTTGCATCGTCTTTGCCCATTCTGGCTTTTCTTTGCTGATTTTAGTCTCGCCTGTTTGCTTCAATTCTGCGGTTGTCGGTATCGAAGCGCGTAATGCACCTGCCAATGACTCCATAGATTGGAAGCGACGGTTAGGATTTTTCTCCAGCAACTTAAGAATCACTGTCTCCAATGCACGCGGTAAATCTTCGACAACCTGTGATGGTGGTTCTGGTTGTTGTTGGACATGCTGTAAGAGCAATGCCGTGATGTCATCTGCGTTGAACGGCAATTCTCCGGTAATCATTTCGTACAGTACAATGCCCAAAGAATAAATGTCAGTTCGGCTATCGAGGTTATGACCTTGTGCTTGCTCCGGTGAAATATACGCCGGTGTCCCAATAACCATACCCGGTGCGGTGACACGTTTGGCAGATAACCCGCGCGCCAGCCCTAAATCCATAATCTTGACCTGTCCTTCTGGTGTGACTTTGATGTTGGCAGGTTTGATGTCACGGTGGATGATGTCGTTATCGTGGGCATATTGCAAAGCGATTGCAATCTGTGTGCCGAGTTCAACGACAACCTGTGGTGATGATGGGATATAGTGCGTGAGCGAATCCCCATCGACATATTCAACAACAAGGAAGGGTCGTCCGTCGTCTTCGCCAATATCAAAGATGGACATGATGTTGGGATGGTTGAGGTGTGCGGCTGCCTTGGCTTCTTGGAAAAACCGCTGAGCTGTTGTCTCGCGGACATGCGGTAGCAGGACTTTGAGGGCAACTTCGCGTCCGAGTTTTGTATCAAACGCCTTATAGACAGTCGCTGTCGAGCCGTCCCCTAAATGTGCGCGTACCTCATATCGGTTAAGGAGTTTTGTTCCAATCATAAGTTTAAACCACTGTGTATTATCTTAATCACTGTAATGGGCTGGCTGTCGATTGCTATCGTTCACAATCGCTGGATAACAGGGTAACTACGTTAAGTCTACATTTATAGCATCATAAACAAGTTTGACCCATAGTTTAACACAGACACGCTTATTGCACATCAATTATTGGTGTTATTTTATGAGTGTGTATTTGTGTTTGGTTTGAGTTATGTGCAGAATGTCACCAGCGGACATGACAGATTACACTGAATGGATACTATTGGTTCGGCTATATTATGAATGTGCAATTTACAATACAACTGTTTAGGCAACACTCACGGATAACACTCCGGTTACACAACTCCACACAGCAGGAAGGTGAGCAAATGCTTGCCTTTTTGTGTTTTCGATAAATAGCACATGACAAATTCACCGATGTGATGCGCAATCCGAATTGGTAGGGTAAACGCATTTGTAGTCTTAACACAACCTCTTTTTACATTTGAACTGTTAAAAGCTTTTATAACCACAGAGGCACAAAGGACACAGAGAAATACGGAAGAAATAAGGTGAAGATTGCACGAATTTTCTCATCATTCATTTCTTTCCTCTGTGAACTCGGTGTCTCGGTGGTGAAAAATATGTTAAGGCATGGTTGATTCAATGCGATTCTTTCCATATGCAATTGCGCAATCCGAATGGGCTAACATTTGCGATTTTGTTAGAGTTTTTCTATAGTATAGGCACTAGCCAACACCCCACAGCATGAGGATAGACCATGCCGACCTTAGACGTGATGTTAAGCTGTACCAGCCGAGATTTAGCCGAGCACCGCAAACGTGCCGAAGATGCCTGTAACCGTGCCGATTTCCATGCCAATACGATGGATTATTTGCCGGGGCGCACGGATGCCGATGCGATTGATGTGTCGATGGATTTGGTCGAAAAGTCCGAGGTCTATCTGGGCATATTCGGGATGCGCTATGGCTACCGTCCCAAAGATGAGCGCAACCCCAACGACATCTCTATCACCGAGATGGAATATCGCCGTGCCAAAGAGCTGGGTATGCCGATTCTGATATTTATCATGGATGAGGAAAACCATCCCCCACCGGACACCACAGGCATGAGCTTGAAAGACATGCGGAAGGCACAAGAAGAATTCTTCGAGTCCGACCCGCGCGGTGTGGAAAAGCTAGAACTGCTCAAAAAGGAGTTGCTCAACAACCATATTGTGGATTTCTTTGAATCTGCCGAAGACCTGCGGACAAAGGTGTTACAGGCGTTGTATCAGCCGAGTGTCCGCGAACAAGCACAGGCATATTATGAGGAACAACAGGCGCGCCTCAAAGCTGATGGCACAGGCGACGACCCCAAAACACCGCAATCCGATATTCCCTATCCGCCGGAGATGTATGCCTACCCGCCCTATAGTGGTGGTGGCGCGATGTTTGTCGGACGACACAAAGAACTGCGCATCCTCAACGACTGGTCAGCACCGGAGAGTGAGCATCCGATGCTGGTGTTTGAAGCGATTGGTGGCATGGGCAAAAGTGCGCTGACGTGGAAGTGGGTACAAGACCGCGCTGTGCCCTTTGATGGCGTGTTCTGGTATAGCTTCTATGAAGGCGGTGCCGAGATGGGGGCGTTTGTGCGTCATGCACTGGCATATGTCCGCCGTGAGCCGACCGACACCTACAAGGGCAAGAGTGTGCAGGTGTTGTTGCCCCAACTGATTACGGCATTACAAAACGGACGTTACCTGATTGTACTCGATGGCTTGGAACGGGTGCTGGTGGCGTATCATCGCTGGAATGCAGCACAGATGCAAGATGACGAGGTGCAGGAGGGCAAAGATTATCGGGATTGCACCAACCCGCGTGATACCGATGTGCTCAAGCAATTGGCAAACTGTGACCCCTCGCGCATTCTCATCACCAGCCGACTGATGCCCAACGCCCTCAAAGATGGTAACGACCCGCTGGCGACCGTCAAACTGGTCGAACTGAAGGGCTTATCACGCAAAGATGCCCAACGGCTTTGGCAGAATCACGGCATTACATGGGACGACGACGGTGTGATGGATGGCTTTATTCAACAGTTCGGACGGCATAGCTTACTGCTCAAACTGCTGGTGGACATCATCAAGAAGAATCGCCGTTCTAATGGCAACTTTAGCGTGTGGCATAACCTCTACGGCGCGGACTTCGATGCCTTTAAAGACGTGAAAACCAAACGCCACCACATCCTCAAATTTGCTTATGAGGGCTTAACACCAGAACAACAAAAACTCCTGAGCCAGATGGCGGCACTCGGCAATGCCATCGCCATCAACACCCTGAATGTCTTTAATCCCTATATGAATATGCCCGATATTCTGCCGGAGCCACAAAATCCGGAAGAAAATTACATGTGGGATTTTTGGGTTGATGCGAGAAAAGCCGAAGCAAAAGCAAAATATGCCGAAAAACAACAAACCTATGAAGATGCGCTACAAGCCAAAGCCGATTATGAAAAATCAGGCGAATATAAACATGCCATCCATCAATTTGATGCTATGTTGCAAGATTTAGAAGGACGTGGACTGATTTGGTGGGACAGTCGTAACTATCAATATGACCTGCATCCGGTGGTGCGGGGATATGCCTTCTCACAACTAAGCGAAGACGATAAACCAGTAACCTTCGATACGATTTATGAATATTTCAGTGAACAAGAATCAACTTACCGTGACCAATTTGAGAGTTATGCCGAAATGACAAACATCATTGCCATGTATAATGCGCTTATTGGGGCAGGGAAATATGATGAAGCTGCTAATTTATTTTGGAATCGACTGGGAAGAAGCCTTGTAGTAGAAGGTTTAGGGCTGTATCACAAAGCTTATGAGTTACTTTTACCGCTATTTCCTAATGGTTTGAGCGAGTTACCGATTGTCGCTACCCAGTCACGACAAAGTAACATACTCAATTTGATGGGAGGTGTTCTGTCATACTCAGGTCGCCATCAAGAAAACTTACTTGTCACTGCCAACAAGGTCATTGTTGATCTCAACATAGCCAACAATTCTAATCTTCGGGTGAGCTTGAACAATTATGGTATCGCCCTAGTACATAACAATCAGTTGGCGCAGGCACTGATCGCCTATCAATTAGCCTATGACTTAGCGCAATTGCTGGATAATAAAACTCAGATTGCTTATTCTGAGTATTATCTGTTGGGAATCAATCGTTATCTCGGCAGATGGGAGCAAGCAGAAGAAGCCTATGACGCATTTATTCAGCATCTACCTGACAAATATTGGGAAATATCGGGTCATGTCGCATCTGCTGAAACACTCATGCGACAAGATGCAAATCGAAGTGAAATTGAAACTATATTAGAGGACTGTGTTCAACTCAATCAACAAGTAAAAAATGTCCGCTATCGTCGAGGGATTACTCAAGTTTATGGTGATTTGATGCTACGTGAAGGTGATTATATACAAGCAATAGAATACTATAGTGAAGCTGCACGGATTGGTAATGAGCAAGGTGTACGAAATTGGGAGGAATGGAGTGGGCTGGCGAGAGCCTATGCCTTAAGTGGTGACATCAAGAAAGCCTTGCAAATCGTCGAGGATGGGGTGGACGACCACGGTTGGGCAACGGCAGTCGTGCATATGAAAGCGGGAAACATCGAGGAAGCCAAAGAAGCCGCGCTGGAATTTTATACATGGGCTTGGGCGCAAGGTGAACCCTATGTGTGGCGTTGGCATCTTGGGCAAGCACGGGACATCCTCAAAGAATTGGGTGTCGATGAACCGCAGTTGCCGGTGTGGGACGAGAGCCAATATGAACCCTTCGCCCATGAAGCCGAGATTCGTGAATTGATTGCCAAACTCCAAGCCGAGAAAGATGCTGAGGATGATGAGACCGGATAATTTGCATCCACTGATTTCACAGACACGAGCAATCAGATATGTCCCCCCTATATCTGACTATATCGGTGCTATACGCAATGCAAGCTTAGCAGTTTACAAGCTAATGTGAGTGCGTGGTCGAGTGACGCGAGGATGGGTATATGGTCGTTGCCATATTGTGGTATGACCGGATGTGTCCGAAATGTCTCCATCATCTGCCCTGACCCCACACACAAGACATACGTCGGTGCCGACTTTTTACACCTATCGAAACAGTACGCACTGCGGACAATCGCCATCATGTCACGATAGGGAATTTCTAATTCTGACGCATCGACAATCACCGCATAGGGCTGACCAATGGGTTCGCTTATTTCACAAGCAACCATCATATCCGCTTCTAATGTCTCGGATGTGTTGGTGTGTGATGCGTTTATGATAATAATTGGGTCTGTGCCATGTTGATAGACACGTTGCATGTATTCCTCCAGCATATTGAACAATCTACCAATAAAATTAAATGTGGAGGATGACTTACTACTACAGACATTAATCTTGCATATTATCTTACGAGAGACTTACATGGATTTTCAATGGTCAATCCTGAACAAACCGTTGTTGGATAGCACCTAAATCATGGGGTTTTTCTGTAAAATCAAGGTTTATTGCGGGGTCACACGCTGATATTTGCGCCGGACAAACACCATCAGCGCAAAGATAAATACCATCACACCCAACGAGAACACCCCTATACTGAATGCTTTATCCGGTGAAACCTGCGACACAACCACCGAGATGATACCAAACAGAATTGACATGCTATACAAGATAAAGAGCGTCTGCCGTTGGGTAAAGCCGATGCTCATTACCCGATGTGAGATATGGTCTTTCCCTGCTTGCATCGGTGAGCGTCCCTCGGCAAGGCGTGTCGAGATAGCAAGGTTGATGTCGAGGACGGGCAACGCCAGCACCAATATCGGCACCATCCATGTTACGTTGAGTGGTTGCACCTCGAACTCCAGTTTAATTGCCAGAATCGCCAGCACAAAACCGAGTGTATACGCGCCCATATCACCCATGAAGGTACTCGACGGGTTGAAGTTATACGTCAGAAATCCGACTGCACTCCCGAAGATAGCAGCCGCCAACATGCTCACCAGTATCTGTCCCTGCGTCACGGCGATAAACAGGAAGAAACCAGAGGTTATCGCAGATGTGCCCGCAGCAAGTCCGTCCATGTTATCAATCCAATTGACAGCATTAATCAATGCCACAATCCAGAATAGCGTTAATGGAATATCTATCAGTGGTGTACCAAATAAGCGAATCTGTATTCCAGCTAGGGCGACAACAAGCGCAGCAACCGCCATCACAATCAGGCGGATGCGTGGGCTGAGGTCTTTGCGGTCATCGAGGTAACCAATCCACGCCAGCAACGTTGAGCCTGCCACAATCGCACCGAGTTCGACCAGATAAAACGGCGGACTGAACAGCAGTACCGACAGCACAAAAGCAACATAAATCGCTGCCCCACCCATCAATGGCATGTGGCTGGCATGAATATTGCGTTTATTCGGAGCCGCTGTCACACCTAAGCGCATGGCAATTTGGCGTGTGATTGGGGTTAAGCCCAACGACGCAGCGAATCCGACAATCATAATTGGGATAAACTGTAATGTCGCGTCCATAGAGTTAGTATACGGTTACTCGTATCACGATAACAAGGGTTGCCTAGCTACCGTAGCCACACATCAACCATTCGCCATCGGCTTGTGTCGCAACATATGTCTGACGGGCAAGGTCAAGGCTGTTGGTATTCTCGCCATCATAGACCACGTCAATACTACCTGTACAACTGACCTGTGCAGTGCCATCTTCAACGCTGTCAACAGTGCAGGTCATATCCACCAGTTCAGCTTCCACTGCGCCGAAGGAATCAAACTCAGTCACGGCTGTTGCTTCAAAGTCCGCGCAATATGCGCCTTGGAAGACTTCATTATCTTTGGAGATACGTGCTTCCAGATAAGCTTCAACGGCATTAGCAGGGGCTTCTGGGTCGGATGGGTCAGACGCACATCCGGCAATGATTATCATGGTGAGTGTCAATAACAGTAAAATGGTTTGTCTCATGGGTTGTCCTCATTTGCAATCAACGCCCATACGATACACACAACCTGTCGATTCTGCAATGTCTGTATAGCAAATTCATTCTCCGTCTATACATCAATTGCCAACTAATTTTTATCACGATGTTGTCCATAAACTGCATACATCACGCGCGATGAAAATACGAACCAAAATTCAAATAACAAAAGACCAGTTACTTAGTGACATCGACACAAATTCCTGCTATCGTGATAGCGATATGGTTCAATTCGACATCCATGTAAGGACGACATATGACCACTTATCAGCCACCCACCACAGCCGAAAAACTCCGCGCCCTACCGTGGGGCTTCGGCGCACAAGCTGCAAACGCCGTCTTTGTTCAGTTAGTTTTCTTCGGTCCAGCGTATGTACTCTTTCTTGATGAACTCAACATCAGCCGGAGTGAAATCGGATTCCTGCTGTCGTTAGTTCCATTCACTGGACTAGTCGCTTTATTCATCGCACCACAGGTCGCTCGCTTTGGCTATAAGCGGACGTTTATCATCTTCTGGGGAACACGCAAAATTGTCACTGCTTTCCTGCTGATTGTGCCCTTCGTGGCGTTTAACTTTGGCATACAAGCATCTATCTTTCTGATTACACTCATCATGATTGGGTTCAGCTTATGTCGGTCAATCGCGGAAACTGGCTATTATCCGTGGGTACGCGAGTATGTCCCCGATAGTGTACGCGGAAAATACTCCGCAACGACTTCGGCATTATCAAATCTGGTCGGGATTGTCGCAACAGCATTGGCGACATTTGTCATTGGCTTATCGACTGATATCAACCGCTTTATGATATTGTTTGCGATGGGTGTTGTGGTGGGTTTGATTGGGGTAGCGATGTATACACGCATCCCTGGGGGGGCACCTGTCAAAGTCGATGAGGAATCGGGTGCAGGGCAGGTGAAATATCGTGATTTGTTCCAGACTATCAAAGATAGTAACCTGCGTTATTATCTGCTCGGTATCCTGTTATTCACATTTGGCACAGGTCCGCTGTATTCATTTCTCCCCCTATTTATGGAACAAGAGGTCGGCTTAACTGATAGTGCTGTGCTATCGTTGCAGATTGCGGTATTGGTCGGCGGTTTGATTTCGTCGCAGTTGTTGGGTTGGTCAGCCGATAGATACGGTAGCAAACCTGTGATGATTTCCGGCATTGTCCTTACTTTTCTGTTGCCGATTGGTTTTATCCTTATGCCCCGTATGACAGAGGCAAGTTTGTTTATTGCATTAGCGTTGTCGTTTGTGCGTGGAATTGGGATGATTGGCTGGCAGGTCGGGTCGAGCCGTTTGTTGTTTACGCAAGTCGTGCCAGAAGACCAGAAGTCACAGTATATGGCAGTTTATTATGCTGGCATTGGTCTCATCGGTGGTGTGAGCCAGTTCATCGGTGGTGCTGTCCTTGATGCGACTAGCAATGTGACCGGACAATTTTTATTTATAACGCTGGATTCGTTTACAGTGTTGATGGTTATTGGCATTATTTTGCCGATGTTGAGCTTGTTCTTATTCCGTTGGGTACGGGCTGATAGCAAGATAGGGGTTATCGAATTTGCGGGGTTGTTCACACACGGGAATCCAGTATTTGCACTTGGAACGATGGTGCGCTTCTATCGGGCGAAGGACGAAACGCAAGCGGTCAAATTAACCGAGGCACTTGGGCAGACCAATAGCCCACTGACCAATGAAGAAATGATGGATGCCTTGACTGACCCACGCTTTTATGTGCGCTTTGAAGCCGTTGTATCCATCTCACGTATGGATGCGAATCCACAGTTGACGCAAGCTCTTATTGATATGTTGCAAGGAACAGAACTATCACTATCATCTATATCAGCATGGGCATTGGGTCGCATCGGTGACGAAAGTGCTATTCCAGCCTTACGCGAGGGGCTAAACTCTGACCATCGGTCGATACGTACCCACTGTGCGAGGGCGTTGGGTATGATGGGTGACCATCAAAGTATCCCGATGTTACATGAGCGACTTAAAGCCGAGACGGAAATCGGATTACAGGTGGCGTATGCGTCGGCATTGGCAAACCTCGGTGCGACTCCAGCGATTCCGACCTTGCTTGATATGCTCAATAACATCAGCAACGACAAAGCACGGATGGACATCACATTGTCATTGGCGAAGATGGTCAGCGACGAGAGCCATTTTGTGACATTAGTGCGCGGTTTAAATAACGACCCTGCTACAACCATCTCCGGTGAATTGCTCCGCTTGCGGGTACGTTTGAACAAAAACCCTGTTGTGAATGACATCCATGTCAAAGCCTGTAGTCGGGCATTGGAGGCGTTCGGCAACAATAATATGGAAAACGGGCTGGAACAGTTCAAACAAATTGTAGAGGGCATGTTGTTTCTGGTTGACAATCCGACTGCGCAGAAGCTTTTACAGGGTAGCCTTGACGGGATGAACCGCTGGGGGATGGAGCATCCTGAGTATCTGCTGATGGCGTTGAATATCCTCAACGAAGAAACTTTATTTGCTGTTGGCAGAGAGGAATAAGAACAATGGCACTCACGTCCAATTAAGGATTTTCCTATCTTGTTTTAAGCCTGTTATGGGATTCTGCTCACTAAGAAAATTTATCCTTTTAAAAAGATAGAGAGTATTAGGGACGGACTAAATTATGGGCATCGACTTATTTTGGGATAACGACGAGCAAACGATATTCCTTGTCGAATTTAACGGCAATTGGACGTGGGACGATTTGAATGCGGTACTCAAGACGACCACACGTATCTCCAAAGAGCGTAATCAACTGATGGGCGCAATCCTTGATGTGCGTAAAGGCTTGAATATTCCGGGTGGGTCAATCTTCAATCGGGATGCAATGAACCAATTTAAAGAGTTGATTGCTATGAGCAACAGCGGACAGGAAAATGGTCCGGTTGTGATTGTCGGCATGAGTGGCATGATTAAGACTATCTTTGATACAGTCACCAAAATGGACAAACAAGCAACCCAGAGCGTACATTTTGCCTCAACTATGACAGAAGCCCGTGCTGTGATGCAGATTCACCTCAACCACAGCCGACGCACTGCAACTGCATAGTATAATCACACGTTTATTTCTCCCAACACATAGAGTACAGTAAGGTTGATACATCGGTATCAACCTTTTTCAGTTTGAGGGTAGCGATTGAGGTAAGCGCGTGAAACAGTTGATTATGATATTGGGATTTGTTGTCGTGTTTGCGTCTGCCTGTGGGACTGCTGAGACTGAACCAGAGCTGACTGTTGAGCCGACCATTGCAGAATCGCCCACCCCCAATGAAGTGCTCGTCACCCCCGATGCGACCCGCATGAACAATGCACTGCCGCCGACATGGACACCAACGCATACCCCAACGGTTACCAACACGCCCACTGTCACGCCGACGTTTACCGTCACGCCTTCGGTCACACCAATTGATACCGACTTACTCTGCGAGAGCTTCCGCTATGATGTGTCGTTGATTGATAACGAGACCTTTGGCGAAGATGATACCGTCTCGGTCACCTATGGTATTGACTCGACCTATCACTATGCCTTTGTCGCGGTGGTATTGGAGCATGACGAGCTTGAGGATATTATCGGCGATGTGCTACCCGGTGGCAGTGATTACACATCAACGTTCACTGTGAGCGACTTCCCGTTATCCGGTGAATGGCAGTATCGCACAGGGGTATTTCTGGTCAACGGTGATGAGATGCTGTGCCGTCAATCGGGCACGTTCACAATTACCGATGGATCAGTCCGTGCCGAGCAACCCCAACCGCTGATTCCAACGGCGATGGCTGTTCCAAGTATAACGCCCCAACCAGACCCGACTGAGGCACAATGTTATCTGTTTTGTCCGGAGTAGCTTATTGGGCAAGTGCTTGTTTCAGCCCCCAGTGGAAACCGGGCACAACCACCTGACAATGATTATCATCAGCAAAGATTTGTTTGCGCAATACGAAGCCCTCATAATCACGGCTTTTTAGCATAACTGCCATACGAATCGTATCGGTTAGCGTCGTGTCGTTAACAAATTCTTCACCCTCGGTCGCAAACATATACACCGTTGCGGGGAGTTGGGCATTGTCGCTGGCATAAGCGTCTTCCAATTTGAACAACTCACGGTCACCATAGACGAGATAGGGACTGCCGATAATATACGTTGTGAACAATGTCGGCTCTTTGAATAATGCGAATAAGCCAAACAACCCACCATATGAATGTCCAGCTAAGATACGATTGCTCGTGTCCGATTGATAGGTCGATTCAATGAGTGGGATGAGTTCGTGTTGGAGGAACTTAAAAAAATTACCTGCATCGCCGTTGGGTACAGGTTGTTTATATCTATCACTCATGGATTTTTCGGTGGCTTCATCATAGATGGGGGTTAAGTCTGCATCACGCCGCGTCGCTGCGTCCCGCAATGCTATCATCGGGTTATCATCCTGCGGATAACCAATACCCACAACAATCGCATCATGGGTATCACCACACAGAAATGTCGGACGAATCATGCCTGCAACCATGTCAGTATACCAATTGCCATCCAGCACGTAGACCGTCGCCCATTTGTCAGGTTTATCGTGGAAGGGCCAATCCGCACCCGCAGGTGCATCATAGCCCCATGGTAGACTGACCATAATCCGATACTGTCTGCCTGTATGCGTCGAGTCGATGTGATGTGTCAGCGTAGGCTTAACTATCTCCATCATTATCATCAGATTCAGCATCGGCAACTTCGGCGAGGGTTGGCAGACCAAACTCAACCCGAATCTTGTCCTCAATGACATCTTTCATCTCAGGGTTTTCTTTCAGGTATTGCTTGGAGTTTTCGCGTCCCTGACCGAGCAATTCATCGTTATAGCGATAGAATGCACCGCGCTTTTCGATGATATTCAGTTCAGTACCGATGTCGATAATCTCACCAGTTTTGCTGATACCTTCGTTGAACATGATGTCAAATTCACATTCTTTGAAGGGGGCAGCGACTTTGTTCTTCTTGATTTTGACGCGGGTACGATTCCCAATCACGTCGGTTGCTTGCTTGATTTGTTGAATCCGACGAATGTCAATGCGGACACTCGCATAAAACTTCAACGCACGTCCACCGGGGGTGGTCTCGGGGGATCCAAACATCACACCTACTTTTTCACGCAATTGGTTTGTAAATATCACCGACACGTTCGACTGTTTAATCGCACCTGCCAGCTTACGCAAGGCTTGGCTCATCAGACGGGCTTGCAAACCGACGTGTGAATCACCCATCTCGCCTTCAATTTCTGCACGGGGGACAAGTGCTGCCACACTATCAACGACAATCACATCCAACGCACCCGACCGTACCAGATGCTCCGTGATTTCGAGGGCTTGTTCGCCTGTATCCGGTTGCGACACATACAACGCTTCGATGTCACAGCCAATTTTTTCAGCGTAAAGTGGGTCGAGGGCATGTTCCATATCAATGAAAGCACAGATACCGTTGCGCTTTTGGGCTTCGGCAACGATATGCAGACACAGTGTTGTCTTACCCGAACTTTCCGGTCCGTAGATTTCGGTGATGCGACCGCGTGGAATCCCGCCGACACCCAGCGAAATATCAATGCCCAGCGAGCCTGTCGGAATGGTATCAACTTCAAGTGAATTGCCTGCACCCAGACTAAAAATTGTGCCATCACCATAGCGTTTGGTGATGTCGGTCAGGGTTGCATCAAGTGCTTTTTTCTTTGCTTCAATATTGGCATCATCAAAAATATTGACATCTTTGGTGGATTTTTTTCGTTTTGCCATCGCCCTAGTCTCTCTAATATCCTGAATGGTTGGTTTAAGTGTAGTGGGTTTATGGAAATTTGCCACTGCGATTAGATACTTAGTATAGCACTTTTGTTCTACATATGCAATAGAGTGTGAAAAGTGATTAGGATAAACACAAACACATGGAAGCGCATACCTATAAAACATAGCAAAATCAGTTGTAGGGAAAGGCATCCATCTATCCGTCGATTTTAACTAACCCAATGCGTTATGCCGCATCATCATTATGCGCTACAATTGGCCTAACTAAATCAATTCTTGAAAAGAGGTTCTTACAATGAGTTTTAGAACAATGGTCGGCGCGAAGGTCAAACGCAAGGAAGACCCCGGTTTGATTACAGGTTCAGCAAAATATACGGGTGATATGAAGATGGCGGGGATGCGCCATGTTTTGCTCGTCCGCAGTCCTTATGCCCATGCCAAAATCGTGAGCATTGATACTGCCTCAGCATTGGAACACGAGGGCGTGATTGATGTCATCACCGGAGCAGACTTTGCTGACAAATACAATCTGTTTCCGGTTGGTGGTGGTTCGGATGTGCAAGAACACCGCAGTCATTATCCGCTGTCGGTTGACCGTGTCCGGCATGTGGGCGAAGCCGTTGCGGCGATTATTGCTACCTCATCTGAAGTTGCTATGGATGCGATGGATGATGTCGTTATCGAGTGGGAAGAGTTGCCTGCGGTTGGTAATATGCTAGATGCCATTGAAGATGACTCCCCTGTGATATTTGGGGATATGGACAGCAATATCGCGGATGACTTTGTGATGAAGTCTGAAAATTTTGACGAAGCATTTAACAGCGCGCCTCACAAAATTTCACAACGTATGAACAGTCAACGGCTAGCAGGTGTACCGATGGAAGGGCGTGCGGTTTTGGCAGCACCAGATTTGGTCACAGGCGGGGTGACATTATGGAGTAGTACACAAGCCCCACATGGTCTTCGCTCGGCAATTTGTGGCTCGTTGAACCTGACAGAAAATATGGTGCGGGTGATTACGCCGAATGTCGGCGGGGGCTTCGGCGTGAAGAATGGCGTTTATCCCGAAGAAATCTTGCTGAGTGCGCTGGCATTACATTATCAAGTGCCGTTCAGATGGGTGGAAACCCGCGTTGTGAATATGCAAGCCACCTTCCATAGACGGGCACAAATCGCTGATGTTGATGTTGCCTTCGATGATGATGGCAAGATTCACGGCTTACGAATGCACGTTATCGCTGACCTCGGTGCCTATCCACCGTTCTACTTGATTGCCCATTTGACAGGTTTGATGGCATCGGGCAATTACAATATCCCTGCGATTGACTACCGTGCCAGAGGGGTACACACCAATACCATGTCGATTGCGGCATATCGTGGGGCAGGTCGTCCGGAAGCGATTTATTATGTCGAACGCGCTATTGAACTTGTTGCTGACCACCTCGGCATCGACTCGACTGAAGTCCGTCGCCGTAACTATATTCAGCCTGACCAATTTCCTTATGCGACAGCTTCAAACTCCAATTATGACACAGGCGATTATGACAAAAACCTGACCACTGCCCTAGAACTCTCCAAGTACGAGACGTTACGTCAGGAACAAAAGCAACGTCGTGAAAGCAATTCCGATATGCTCATGGGCATCGGGGTGGCGACCTACGTCGAGATGTGTGGGTTTGGTCCCTATGAAAGTGGACAGGTACGTGTTGAACCGGGTGGCACAGTCACCGTGTATACCGGAACTTCTCCGCATGGTCAGGGTGGCGAGACAACCTTTGCACAGATTGTCGCCGATAACATCGGGGCGGACTTTGATAGTATCGTTGTCCGGCATGGTGACACCAGCGCACAGCCGATGGGTATCGGTACATTTGGCAGTCGTGGTTTGGCAGTTGGTGGATCCGCGATTATCCGTGCATCGGAAAAAGTCCGCGAGAAAGCCATCAAGATTGCGGCTCATATCCTCGAAGCTGATGCGGGAGATGTTGAATTTTCCGAAGGTGAATATCGCGTCAAAGGTGCGCCCAGCCGTAGCCTGAAATTGGCAGAGATTGCCAAACGTGCGTATAGTGACCGATTGCCAGATGATATTGAGACAGGTTTGGAAGCGACTGATTTCTTCCGTCCGCCACAGTTTATCTATCCGTTTGGTACCCATGTCGCTGTCGTTGAAGTTGACCGCGAGACGGGTGTGATTACCCTGCGCGAGTATTATTCGGTTGATGATTGCGGACCACGAATCAGCCCGATGTTGGTCGAAGGACAGGTACACGGCGGACTGGCACAGGGGATTGGGCAAGCCTTATTAGAAGAAGTGATGTATGATGCCGATGGTCAGCTCATCAGCGGGTCAATGATGGATTATGCCATGCCACGTGCCGATACATTCCCCCATTTCACACTCGGCGAAACGGTTACAACTACGCCGTTGAATCCGCTTGGTGCAAAAGGGATTGGGGAAGCCGCTACCATTGGCTCTACGCCTGCCGTGGTGAATGCAGTCGTTGATGCGCTCGAACCCTATGGCATCACGCATCTGGATATGCCACTGACACCGCGCCGTGTCTGGGAAGCAATACAAGCCAATTCGTAGATAATAGAGTACATAGAGCATGTCATATCAGTATTCTGATTTCTGTGACAAACACATATACAGATTGTATACAAACCTATCTATCACAGCACATAATTAGGAATATAGTATGCCATGCTCATTTACCCATTTTTAGTTACAGTAAATTATTGATTATCCGATAACTTAGGAGTATCAAATGCAAGATGCTTTCATATCATATTCAAGAAAGAATAAGGATATTGCTCGCAAAATATTCGAGCTATTAGAGGGAAGGGGGCGAGATACATGGATTGATTGGGATGATATTCCATACTCAGTCGATTGGATGGAAGAAATCAAAACAGGAATTGACTCAGCTTATGTCTTTGTATTTATTATCAGTCCAGATTCGTTGCAATCCCGTGTCTGTAATGTAGAACTTGATCATGCGCTAAAGCATGGCAAACGCATAGTCCCCATTATTTATCAGGATGTGATGGCAAATGATAAACAGGCGCAAATTCAAGCGACTTGGTTAGAGCAAGATTGGGAAATAATTGCCAAGAAGAATTGGGAGTTTTTACAGTCTCGTAATTGGATTGTATTGCCAAATCATGAAACACTCACTGATGCAGTACAAGCGATTATTGATACCATTGAAATTGACCCGATACACATAAAGGCGCACACAGAATATTTAGTTTCTGCTCGTAAATGGGCAGATTCTGGTCAGGAGAGTAGTTTATTGCTAAGTGGAAGCGAACTGTCTCGTGCAAAATTTTGGTTTGACTTCCATCAAGACAAACAGCCATTCCCTACTCAATTACATCGTGAATTTCTAGATGCTAGCCTCCAGAGACAAGAACAATTGAAAGCGATTGACGCTTATGAAAAAACACGTAACGAGGCTATACGTCAATATGTTACCCCCTATCTGAGACAAAGAATAGTAGAATTAAATCAACTTATCAATAAAGAGCAAGAACGAATCAGAAATGGGGCATTTGTACGACAATCAGCATTGGCAAACGATTATCGATATGAGATTGAAGTTATTCGCAATTTCCTTGGACAAGGTGGACGATGGCATCCACAGCCTGCTATTCATATTCAAACTACCGATGCCAGTAATGATTATCAAGAAGTATATCGATTCCCTTGTTGTCAAAAAATTGCGTTAAGTGAACGTCAACCATCACAATTTAGCTCAGAAGGGTGTCAGAGTGTGCCAAAACGAAATGGTTAGTTACTCATAATCTTGTCATCGCTTGCAAGTTATTCAAGTCAATTTGTATGAGTTCGACGCACACCCACCGCCATCTCGTCGCCATGCCACCGCCACATATACAACCTGCAAATCTGTGATACGCTTCATATAAATGCACACCACATGGAGCATCAACTGTGAAACGCCTATTCATCATCTTATGCCTGTTGACCCTGATGACTGTCAGTCACGCGCAGGAAAACACACCCGAACCCGACCCCATCTCCGACCCGATGCCACTGGTCGATGAAGGGGAGTATGACATTGTCAATATCTTGCTGGTCGGTGTCGCCAACGAGAATCTAGCGCGTCCGGGATTAGCTGATTCGCTCATGATTGTGTCGGTGAATCGTGATTTAAACTTGGTGTCGGTGGTATCTCTCCCGCGTGACTTGTGGGTATACGTCGAGGGGCACGGCATGAATAAGCTCAACACAGCACACTTCTATGGTGAAGCCGATAGCGACCCCGATATAACAGGCATCACATTATTAAAGAAGGCGATTCTGTATAACCTCGGTGTCGAGATAGACTATTATGCCCGCATCAATTTCATTGGCTTGAAGTCGATTGTCGATACCCTCGGCGGACTCTACATCACAGTCGATTGCACCCTGCAAGACTGGAAAATAATCGACCCCTATGGTGATAAATATGACGAAGCAAACTGGGAACTGTTCACCTTGCAAGCTGGTATCCGGCAGATGGATGGCGAGACAGCCTTATGGTATGCGCGCAGTCGTCGCACCAGTAGTGACCTTGACCGCAGTCGTCGCCAACAAGACATCTTACGGGCTATCTGGCGGACATTTCAGCGTCGTGGATTGCTCAACGATTTGCCGACCCTATATGAACAATTTTCAGAGACAGTTGATACCGATATGCCCCTTGATGTGATGCTCAGTTTTGCACCGCTAGCACTCAGCACAGGCACAGGGGATGTCGAGTATTATCATATGCGTGTACATCACGAAATCGAAAATGCCTTTTCCAAAGGGGAGGGCAGAGCTATCTTCGAGATGAACCGTGATGCCATGACAACCCTGATGCAGAATCTTGTTCTACCACCGACAGCACATCAACTATCAACGGGACATCCCACTGTGGCGGTTGTTAATGCGACAGGCACACAGATTATTGATTGGGCATTGATTGCTGTCCATCGTCTTGAGCTAGAGGGCTTTAAGACCTTCATCCTTGAAGAACCGACCAACTTTCGCAATTGGAATCACATCATCGACTATACCGGAGACGACAAAGGCAACCCCATCAGCATTATCCAGAAGACCCTGCGCGTGACTGATGAGGGCGTATCGGTTGAGCCTGACCCTGACCGCGACTATGACTATAAAGTGTATATCGGCGGGAATTATGGACAATATATGTGCACTCGTCCGGTCTTACCACCCAAGCCCCTTGACGAAAACGGCGAAGTCATTGTCAACGAGGAGGGTGAGTAAATCGTCTAATCATCATAACGCACAGCAGGATTCGGGGATTCGTTCACGCTGAACTTGAACACATCAGGACGGTGATAATGCCCGACCACATCAAAGTCGAGGTGTCCCTGATGAATGCGATTGAGGTCAAGGTCGGCACACAGTACGCCCTCTTGTCCAAACAGCGGTTCACAGACGTATTCGCCGAAGGGGTCAACAATGGCACTGCCCCCGCGTGAGAGTTCATCGGGCAGGTCTTTGAGTTCGTCATATAGCGCAAGGTCTTTGGGATACATCGACTTGGTAAAATATTGATTGCAACCCAGCACAAAGCAACGTCCCTCACAGGCGATATGACGTAGGGTCGATTGCCATGAATCACGAGCATCAGCTGTCGGTGCGAGGTAGATATTCACACCTTTGCCATACATTGCCATCCGTGCGAGGGGCATATAATTCTCCCAGCAGATGAGTCCGCCTACTGTGCCATAGGGCGTATCGACTGTGGTTAATGTACTGCCATCACCACTGCCCCAGATAAGCCGTTCGGTTCCGGTTGGCATCAGCTTGCGGTGTACCCCTTTTATCTCACCATCCGCGCCGATATAGAGTAGGCTGTTATAAAGCGTGCCACGATTGCCTGCCTCGCCTTGTTCCGAGATACCGATGACGACTGTCATGCTGTGGGCTTTGGCAGCATCTCGCAAGGGTTTGGTCTCCTCAGCGGATAGTGTCATTGAACTTTTCCAGAAGCGTTCAAAGTCTTTACGTCCTGCATCGGAGCGACTGCCGACATATGCGCCATAGGTGAACCCACGCGGATACCCTGAAATCAAGGTCTCTGGCAGTAGCATCAGATTGACATCTTGCTTGCCTGCATCATGAATCAGCTTGACGGTTTTGTCGATGCACGCCTGTTTATCAGCAAAGACCGATGCCACCTGCGCGACAGCAACACGAATTGATTCTGTCATGTGATTGTCCTTTTTTGTTTTGCGATGATGCTACCGATTGTACCGAAGCTAACTTCAATTGCCGAATTGGATAAGTGGATAGATGGACGTGTGAATGCGCACCACAAATTCCCACACCTTTGATACACTAAGGGTAATTCAACTGTAATATTGCTGTAGATATTCTTCACACAGTTTGACGAAAACGTCTATAACACCTTCCCCTGTCTCAATATCGCAAGCAACAATCGGAATGTCATCCGCAATGTGTAGCGCAAGTTTCAAGTCCTCTATCGTCCACATATCTGGATGTCCGTATTTATTTGCGGCAATAACTGTTGGCGAAGTGTTTTGTCTCTGTAAAGGTACAGCATAATTTCGCGCAAATACTGAATATGTTTCGGGGTTCGCACAATCCAAAATAAGAACATCTCCTAGTATAGAAGGGTAATCAATATCAATAAAAATATTTTGAATATCGTGAGTGAAATAAAATGCTGACCACCATAGTTTGCCGAAGATATACAATGTGTGAGTGGGCAGAAATGCTGTTCGTCCTATTGAAAATGGGATTCCTTGAATTTCAACAGGGTAAGATTTTGTGATGTCACGATAGGCAGTCCATCTTTTGTTGGGTGGTTCAGACGGAACATCAATATCGGACACATAATTGATCAACTTTGCATTATTTTCTTGGAACAATCCATCTACATAGATAAGCAATGTTTCTTGGTTTTTAAGTTCCGACATATATGCTCCATACTTCTATAGTTTTATTCTACAGAGTTTGGAAAGATTTGCATTACATATCGCATTCAGAATGTATGTTATATAGTGTATCGGTATAAGTAGGTGGTCGAACGACATTAAAAAGGCTTGCTTCTTTTCTAATAGACATTGACTAAATATTCGAGTCATTTAGTTTACTACGGACAGGCAGTAGCCAGTCCTTACACTAGGAATAACAAGGCTTTTGTAGGGACAGCTTACTAGCTGTCCGCTGAACACTACGCCTAACTTAATTTGAATAGCATTAACCAAAATTCAAATAACAAATGACCAATTACTTATCATAATAAAAGAGCTTGATTCCTGTTATTTTAGATGTCAACATGATTCAGTATGAAGTGACATCAAATAAATTTTGTAACCGATACAATTATTCTGTAAGCTATTGTGCCGTAATCACGTCTATGTTATCCTATCATCAGTCAAGCAAGCTAAAAGGCAAACGCCTATGTATTACCACGACAGAACTTATGGTTAATTAACCCCACCACAAATTCCCACACCTTTGATACACTTAAGGTCGTTTTATCATGCGACCTGATGTTATCGCCTTGATAAGAACCTATCCGAGACATGTTGTAGGGAATGACCTATGTGTCATTCCGTGCGGACGAACACACAGGTTCGTCCCTACGAAAATGATTCTATGGATGTCAAACAATGAAACAAATCACGAAAACAAAAAGTGCTGAGGATGTTTTTTTGCTATTGCGGACAATGCAAACATTATCCCTACAGGGAAATAAGATAACTATTTTCTCTGCGTCCTCTGTGCCTCTGTGGTGAAAAATCGCCAGAAGGAGTTTTATCCATGAACAATGTTCAAGACCGTGTGTTTACTAACCGTCGCTATCTGGATGCCATCGACGACCACATCGTCATATTTGATGGCGCGATGGGAACGAGTATCCAATCGTATGACCTGACCGCTGAAGATTATGGCGGAGAACATCTGAACGGCTGTGTTGATTACCTTGTCATCACCCGCCCTGATGTGATTCAAGAGATTCACGAATCGTTTTTGGCAGTCGGGAGTGAAGCCGTCGAGACCGATACCTTTCGGGGCAATCGTCTGACGCTGGGCGAATATGGGCTGGGTGACCGTGTGATTGAAATCAACAAAGTTGCGGCACAGATTGCGCGTCGTGCCTGCGATAAATTTGAAGCCGAGACAGGCATTCCCCGTTTTGTGGCGGGCAGTATGGGACCCAGTGGTAAGTTGCCCTCCGGTGATGACCCTGATTTGAGCGACATCACCTTTGACGAACTGGCAGACTTGTTCTATGAGCAAGCGCAGGGCTTGGTTGAAGGCGGGGCGGATGTGCTTCTGCTAGAGACCAGTCAAGACATCCTCGAAGTCAAGGCGGCAGTGTATGGTATCAACCGTTACTTTGAAGACAGCGGTAATCGTGTCCCGCTACAGGTACAAATCACGCTTGATGTCAGTGGACGCATGTTGTTTGGTACAGACATCGCCGGTGCATTGACGACGTTGGAAGCCCTGCCGATTGACGTGCTGGGTATGAACTGCTCAACCGGTCCTGAATATATGCGCCAACCGATTCAATATCTGGTCGAACGCTCAAGTTTACCAATTAGTGTGTTGCCGAATGCTGGCTTGCCAATCAACGTTGACGGTGAAGCGGTCTACCCGATGGAACCTGACCCGTTCAGCGAGATGGTCAGTGAGTTCACACGCTGGGGTGTTAATATCGTTGGGGGATGCTGTGGTACACGTCCAGAGCATTTGAGTAAACTCTATGCCAAAGTGCATGGCAAGACCTACGAAGAAACCCTCGCCGAAAATGCCCAACGTCAATCGCCGAAACAACGCGAGGTGATTCACGAACCGCAGGCATCATCTGGCATGACCGCAACCCGCATGATGCAAGACCCCGGTCCGACACTGATTGGCGAACGGGTCAACAGTCAGGGTAGCCGGAAAGTCAAACGTCTCTTGCTGGAAGATGACTATGATAGCATCGTACAGATAGCTGTCGGGCAGGTCGAGAGTGGCGCGCATATGTTGGATGTGTGCGTGGCATTGACTGAACGTGACGATGAAAAAGAACAGATGGAGAAGCTCGTCAAAAAGCTGTCGATGGCAGTGGAAGTCCCACTGATTATTGATACGACCGAAGTTGATGTTGCCGAAGCTGCGCTGTCACTCTACCCAGGGCGCGGGATTGTCAACGGTAACAACCTCGAAAATGGACGTGACCGCATCGACACGATTCTGCCAATTTGTAGGAAACATGGCGCAGCGGTTCTGTCGATGACCATTGATGAAGACGGTATGGCGCATACCCGCGAAAAGAAATTCGAGATTGCCAAACGCATCACCGAGATTGCCGTCAATGAATATGGAATGTCACCGGAAGATTTAATATTTGATGACCTCACTTTCCCGTTAACAACCGGACAAGAAGAACTCCGTAACGATGCCGTCGAGACACTTGAAGGTATCCGTATGATTAAGGAGCATATCCCTGGTGTGATGACAGCACTTGGTATCAGTAATGTCAGCTTTGGTGTCGGCAAGGCAGCGCGTGGTGTATTGAACTCTGTGTTCTTGTTCCATGCAGTGAAAGCTGGTTTGGATATGGCGATTGTCAATCCGGCGCATATCACACCCTATGCTGAGATTCCCGATGACCAGCGTAAAATCGCGGAAGACCTGATTTTCAATAGTGACCCCGATGCTCTGCCACGCTTCATCCAATACTTTGAAGAAAATGATGTACAGATGGCGGGCAAAGAATTGGTTGACCCAACCGCTGATATGACCAGTGAAGAAGCGATTCACTGGCAAATTGTCCACCGCAAAAAAGAAGGTGTCGAAGCCCTGATTGACGACTGCTTGACCCGTCAGGATGCGGTTGGTGTATTGAATAATGTCTTATTGCCAGCCATGAAAGAGGTTGGCGATAAGTTCGGCGCGGGTGAGTTGATTCTGCCCTTTGTGTTGCAATCTGCCGAAGCGATGAAGAAGTCCGTCGCGTATCTTGAGCAGTTTATGGAAAAAGTTGAAGGCTCAACCAAAGGGACGGTGGTGCTGGCAACAGTCTACGGTGATGTCCACGACATCGGCAAGAATCTGGTCAAGACGATTCTGACGAATAACGGCTACACGGTGCATGACCTCGGCAAGCAAGTCCCCGCCAACACCATCATTGAAAAAGCCGTTGAATATAATGCCGATGCGATTGGACTATCTGCCTTGTTGGTGAGCACATCCAAGCAGATGCCCCTCATCGTTAACGAGATGGGACGGCGTGACTTACATATTCCGGTGCTGATTGGTGGTGCGGCGATTAACCGTCGCTTTGGTCGGCGGATTCTATTCCTTGAAGGCTCGGAAGACCCATATGATGCGGGTGTGTTCTACTGCAAAGATGCTTTTGAAGGACTGGCGGTCATGGACAAGCTGGTTGATGATGCCAAACGCTCACAGTTCCTCGATGAAGTCTTCACGGAAGCCTATGAGGAAATGAATCGCAAACCGCGCCGTAAACGTGCCAGCCGTGGTGATACTGTACAGAAGACAGTCAAAGATGCACCGAACTTGCCCGAACCGCCATTCTGGGGGACCCGTGTGATTCGGGAGATGCCTCTGGAAGTGGTGTTACAACATCTGCATAAACCTGAATTGTTCCGTCTGTCATGGGGTGCGAAGAACACACAAGGCGAAGAATGGGAAAAACTCGAAGCTGAATTTGAGAACCGTCTGGCGATGATGACCAAAACTGCCCTTGCCAACGGCACACTCAAACCACAAGCCGTCTATGGCTACTTCCCTGTCAACAGCGACGGCGACGACTTGATTGTGTGGGACCCAGAACAATTTAACACTGTAGGGGAGGGTTTGAAACCCTCCCGCGACGACCTTAAGGAGATTGCTAGATTCTCCTTCCCGCGTCAGGACTCCGGCGAATACCTGTGCATCAGCGATTACTATGCCAGCGTGGATAGTGGCAAGGTTGATGTGATGGTATTGCAAACGGTCACGGTCGGCGAAGAAGCCACCGAAGAATTTGAACGTCTGCAAGGGGATGACAATTATAGCGAAGCCTACTTCTTCCACGGTCTCGCGGTACAAGCTGCCGAAGCCACTGCCAACTATCTGACAAAACTGGTACAGGGTCAGCTTGGCATTGAGGACGGACAGGGCAAACGCTATAGCTGGGGATACCCCGCCTGCCCTGATTTGGAAGACCATCAAGTGGTGATGCAACTCCTGCCACAGGTCGCTGACGAACTCGGTATGACACTAACCGAATCGTTCCAGTGGGTGCCGGAACAAAGCACCGCTGCTATCTTTACGCATCACCCCGATGCCAAATACTACAGCGTCGGCAACCTTGACCGCGCCGAACGGATTTTGAGTTCGTAGTCACGATAAAGGATAAAAAAGGTGCTGGAGATAACTTTCCAACACCTTTCCATTTTGTTCTTCTTACTTTTTGTCTGGTTTTGGTGGACCAATACGTTCCCACGTTCGGTCTGGCTCTTGAGTAGGTGGCATCTTTGGATCATTCTTTTCGATAGTTACTTGGCGGGGTTTACGAACAACCCCACCACGAGGACCACGCTCAACATACTCACCAGGCTTTGCTGGCTTTTCACCAGGTTTCTGACGTTTAGCCATTGGTATCTTTTTCTCCCTAATTATCGGACGACCAGGTCCAATATGCGCCTTTGTCACTTGAATTAATCGGAGGGAATGTTTCGCCACGTTCGAGATAAATTTGCTTCTCTTCTAGCGTTGGTGTCGGTGTTGTTGTTCCGTCAGTGTACGAAACCCAGTCATAGTAGCCTGTGCGAGGAGCTTTCTCGCCTGTTTTGTAGAGGTTTACATTAGTAGACATTATCTGTCTCCTGTGTTATATTTTGTTTTACACTAAATGGCGGTAGTTGGTATTCGCTGTACCAAACTCTGTCAATATAACCCTAAATAAAACGACGACGGTATCTGATTCCCAATCATTTCCGTCGTCGCTTTATTTTTCAGATTGTATAGATTCTTGCAAAATAGTTGACTGCATTACCTTCACCTTTCTCTAGATATATTATAATTATAGATTATCACACTCTTTTTAGGCTGTCAATATTATATTTTAGAATATCTGATAGTAAAATTATTCAAAAAAATTATATTTAATTTGTTTGAGATTAATTTCACAAATTGACATTATAGGATATACTTATTATACTATATAGTATAATATAGAACAAAAATTCTAAAAGAAGGCTTGGAATGGGAAGAATACAGTCATTTGGTCAGAAACTAAAATTATTGAGGAAAGAAAACAACAAAACTCAACAACAAGTAGCAAGAGAAATCTCTTTCCAATATCCAAATTTTGATATGTCGCAAGCAAATATATCACATTTGGAAAATCGTGAAACTGCACCACGAGAAGAAATCTTGGAAATACTAGCCGATTTTTTTGGTGTTCCTACGACTTATTTTTTTCAGTCAGATGATTCTTCTTATGAAGAAAAGAAACCTCAGATTGAAAATTATATACAGTCTTTAAGAAAACGGGCTATATCTGAGGGTTCAATAATGGCACATACTGATGATAACAGTTCAGGTGATGACGATGTAATTGATACTTTGCACAACTTAGATAGGTGGTACAGTAACAGTGAGATTCCAGAGGAATAAGTAGTCATGTCTGACACTATAAAGAGTGAAACAGCATTTTCTAATGAAGATATTGTCCGATTCTTACTTGAGGAAACGAATACTACAGAACCACCTACGAATGCGGAAAAAATAGCTCGCTATTTAAAATTGACCGTACGTGGTTTTTTTCATCATGAGTATAAACTTGACCCTAAAATTCGTGCCTATTTACACCCCACTCGAAGAGAAATAGGCATTTCCAGAAATTTATCACACCATCGAAGAAAATTTAGTATTTTACATGAAGTTGGTCATTATGTTATTCCGGGGCATTTAGATAAAGAAGAACTAGATAAGGAAGACATAATTGTAGATGACGATCGAACTTTAGCAGATTATTCCGTCATAAAACAAGAAATGGAGGCTAATCAGTTTGCAGCGGATTGTTTGTTTCAATTAGCAAGGTTTTCAGATGATGTAAGAAGCCAAAACTTAGATTGGAATAATATTAAACTGCTTTCTAGTATATATGATACATCTTTAATTGCTTGCGCTCGAAGATGGGTTGAAGAATCTCATAAGGACTATGCTCTTTTGGTTTTTACACCTACGTCGTTGCGCTCAATGTCGCCATTACGATTATCCTACACTATAACTTCTAATAGCTTTAAACAAAGATATTTTGCTCGGATTCCCAGAATTTGGATGAAAAAAGAATCCAGAGTATTTCAAGTATTTCACAAAACTGGTCAATATGCTGATTGGAATGCAAAACTTAGTATAGAAATTGATTCAGATGTTCAAAGTTTTGATGTGTTATTGTTTCCCACTTTGTATGGTGTGTATGGATTAATTGATCAAAGTTAATACTTTGGGAAAAGTTCAAACATCCCATAGCAATAAATGAAAATCAAATCACAGTCGATGATTTTGACCTCGCCGGTCCTGATATTTTTCTTTAGGTGGACTTCAAAGTCTTTCTAGCTGGACGATTTTAATCCTCAGCCCTGAATAGCAATTATGATTTGTCATGGGATGGGATGAAGATGGTATACTAAACACGTTAACCATCATGCAGGAAACGACACCATGACAGACGCAACCACCACACCACAAACACCTTTTGTGCTGATAGACAACCGTCGGATGTATCACAATTTAGAGGTCATGAGCAACCTGTGCAATGACCTCGGCTTAACCTTGCGCGCCAATGCGAGTGTGCATCAACGTTCCTTTCTGGCGCAGGAACAGGTCGATATGGGTGCGGTTGGGGTCAGTTGTGTGACGGTGGCAGAAGCACTGCGATTTGTCGAGGCGGGCATTACCAATATACAAATCCCTGCCAATGTCGTCGGTGCAGAAAAGACTGAAGCCCTCACAGACTTGCTGATGATGGCGCGTGTCACTGTCACCGTTGACCATACCGTTGTTGTGGCTGGACTCGCTGATGCTGCCGGACGCTATGATTTGTCGGTGCGTGTACTGGTTGAAGTTGCTAGTGCTGAGGGGCGGTCCGGGGTGTCCCCTGCCGAAGCTGTGACGATTGCCAAGCGGGTCGAAGAAGAAGAGAATCTGCACTTCGCGGGTATCTATATGGCACCTATCAAGTCGAAGTCTTATAAACGCCTGCAAGAAACCCTCAAACTATTAGACGGTGCGGGGTTGGGTGTTGATGTTGTTAGCGGTGGTGGAACGGGATTTGCATTGATGGCACCCACCATGCCCGAAGTGACAGAGGTCGTATCGGGACGCTACATGTTATTTGATTGGGAGTCGATTGTGCGTGGATGGTGTCACCCTGACGAATGCGCGCTGATGGTCAAAGCGACGGTGGTAAATCGCCCCTCATCAGAGCGTGCCATTATGGATGCGGGTTGGCGGATTTTGTCACCTTTTGGCATCAATAATACCTATGGGCATGTCCTTGAATATCCTCATGCGGTAATCTATCGTCTTGATTCGTACCGTGCCTATCTCGATACCAGCAAATGCCGTGAGCAACCTGTGATTGGTGAGACGATTCACATTCTGCCGATTCGCTCCGAAGCTGTTCTACATCTCGCGGATGAGATTTATACAGTACATCAGGGGCAAATTGTGTTGATGGCATAGTCGCCTCCACATCAGATAAATAAGACCACGAATTGACTACCTGACGTTATATTATAAGATACTCAAATGGCTAAGGGAGCAATATGGCTAACGGATTGCGCGACCTACAAAACCCTGAACTGTACTCATGCAAAATATTCAGCTATCACAAGGGACATGGCAGACTATATATCCATGTCGGGCACTTAGAAGACAAAGACAATTCGTTTTTCTATATGTTTCGCAGTGTGCATTACTTTGCTGGTCAGCTATATTTTCGCTGGACAGGGGCATATTTTTCAATTGCATCTGATAAAGAAATGCTAAAGGTTGCACGTCGCCTAGAACATATGAATCATCGCAGTGATGAATATATTGTTAAGTCTCAACTGCGGTTGTATAAGATTAAATTACCTCAGGACACTACTCTAATTCTTGCAGGTGATGTGAGGGTTACAGATTCAACAAACTATTGATAGGCAAATTAACTCTCAAACTCGACATCAAGGTAAACATCGCTCATCGGCAAATTGAGGTTGAGGACAGCTAGGGGAATCGACTGGTGTATCTGGTCGAATTGTCGCAGTAGCCAACCCTCATCGTGGCGGGTGGATAACTGCGCGAAGCACTGATTCTGCTCAACGACGAGATAAGCTTGCACCGAGTCTAAACTGCGGTAGAGGTCGGCTTTTATGCCTTTGTCGAAGTTCTGTGATGACTTTGAGGTAACCTCAATCACAACTGTTGGATTTAATAACGCCAGCTCTTTTTCATCTTCAAATTCTTCTGTTTCACAGACAGCACTCACATCAGGGTAGAAGTAATCTTCACCAATCTTGACGCGCATCTCGCTGGAATGTGTTCGGCAGGTTGTGCCTTTGGTCGCTTGCCACAATGCCCCAGAAATATTGGCTATGATGACACTGTGCTTACGAGTGCCACCGGACATGGCATAGATTTCACCGTCCATAAATTCATGCTTGATGTCAGATTCTTCATCAAATGCGAGATAGTCTTCAACTGTCCATTTGCGAATCGGATTGCTTGCCATTGTATCGTCTCCAACTTGTATTAATCGAACGCCACATCAAGGTAAACATCGCTCATGGGCAAATCGAGGTTGAGGACAGCTAGGGGAATCGACTGTTGCATCTGGTCAAATTGTCGCAGTAGCCAACCCTCATCGTGTCGGGTGGATAACTGCGCGAAGCACTGATTCTGGTCAACGACGAGATAAGCTTGCACCGAATCTAAACTGCGGTAGAGGTCGGCTTTTATGCCTTTGTCGAAGTTCTGTGATGATGCAGATGTGACTTCCACAATGAGAGTCGGATTGAGGAGTGTGATCTTCTTGTCATCTTCAAACTGTGCGTCACCACAGGTTGCGCTGACATCAGGATAGAAATACTTATCTTTATTGACACGCACACGGGTTTCGCTGGTGCGGGTACGACAATTTGTCCCGCGTGTTGCTTGCCATAAGTAGCCACCTATGTTTGTAATGATGAGCGTATGATTGTCTGTACCACCGGACATGGCATAGATTTCACCGTCCATAAATTCATGCTTGATGTCAGATTCTTCATCAAATGTTAGATATTCTTCGACTGTCCATTTGCGAATCGGATTGCTTGCCATTGTATTGCCTCCAACTTGTGCCACTCATATTATAGCACCTATTGTGCCAATGCCAGCGTAACCACCAGCGGACGATGGTCGCTCCTGCCGGATGACCGTAATACATCAGCTGTTAATGCAGTGAAGTCGTCACTGTGGAAGACATAATCAATACGTAACAGAGATGGTATCGGCAAATGTGCTGGGAAGGTTGTCCCCATGCCATAACCAACCTGCTTGTAACTATCATGATAGGTCGAGGTGATGCGTTGATAATCAGCAGATTGGTCGGTCATATTCATATCGCCTGCGATGATAATAGGCTCTGTGTCTTGTGAGGCTTTATTCAGAAAAGCGTTAACTTCTTCTGTACGGCGCGACACATCAAATCCCCAGAACGGCAAAATATGATGAATGGGATGGACGTTGTATAGCACAATTGGCTGTCCGTTGATGTCAATCTCAACTCGCTGATGACCAAGATAAATTTTCCAGAAGTCATCTTCTGTGATGGGATATTTACTCATCACACCTTGACCATGAAAACCCCGAACAGGATGAAAGGCAAGATATGGATATTGTCTTGCTAACTCATCATTAAATAACTCAGCTGATGTATAGGTTAATTCTTGGATAGCGACGATGTCAGCATCAATTGTACGGATGTCGTCAACAATGCCATTCAGGTCAGGCGGTGCGAGGTTGATGTTATATGTTAGCACGGTGAGTTGTTCTGTATCCGGTGGTGCAGATGTCGAGCGCGGTAAATACATTGGCAGATAGTTGACCGAGAACACAATGATTGGCATAAGCATCAAGGCAATAAGCCGTTGCCGACGAAATATAATACAGGGAACGATGAGCACAATCGCACCTGCCCACAACAAATAAGCTAGGTTATTCATCCATGCGACGAGAATAAAGCCCTCGCCAATAGTCAATTGCAGTACGGTATAGATTGTGATTGAAATGCCGTAGAGTCCTACCAATAACCAGAATAACTTCACAAGTTTTTGTTTGAGTATCACGGGTTCTCCGTTGTGTTCAATGCCAGCGTAACCACCAGCGGACGATGGTCGCTCCCACCGGAGGTGTGATATATATACGCGGACACAGCGGTGAATGTCTCACTATGGAAGACATAATCGAGCCGTAGCACCTTTGGAATCAACATGTAATCAGAGACAAAAGCGGGCAGAATTTCGACAGAATCGACAGCATTGGCTTCATTAAAATCTGGAAAAGTGAAGCCCATGCCTTGTCCAACTTCTCGATAGCTATCGGTCAACACATCAGCAATCATCGTATATTCCGTGTTGAGGTCGTTGAGGTTGAAGTCACCGACCATTAGTACAGGCAAGGTTTCGGCTTGAATGCGCGCCAGTAAATCCTCAAATTCCTGATGGCGAAAGCCGATGTTGAAGAATCCATCACCTGTCATGCCTGGGTGGGTGGGGTGAATGTTATAGATGACAATCGACTGACCGTTGATGTCAATCACGACGCGCTGATGACCGAGCGGGATGGGCAGAAAATCATAGACCCAATACGCATTTTCGAGGATAGGATACTTGCTCAATATTGCTTGCCCCATTGTCATGCGCTGTTGTTTCGTGCCGTCGTCAAATTGTCCGTGAATCGCTTTGTAGGGGTATGCATCAAGTGTGTTGAGGCGGTCTTCAAAATCGACCGAGACCTCTTGTAATGCCACAATATCAGCCGAGATGTCGGTGATGATTTCTGGAATGCGCTCTGGTGTGCGGTTTCGTGCCAGCAGATTATGCGTCTGGATGGTGAATGTCTGACTGGAATCGGCGAGGATTGGGGGTTGGCGTGGGATAAATTGACCGCCGTAATGGCTGATGAACAGAAGTACAGGCAGAATCAATGTGACTGCAATTTGCCACTGACGCAAGACCAGCATCATCGGCAACAGAAGTAATGCAGGCATCCACATCAAGTGGGCGAAGGTACTGAAGAAGGCAATTATGGTTGAGCCTTCTGGTATCCACCAGCGGAGTAAAATATGCAGGCTGACACTGATACCATACGACCCGATACACAATAATACGACGTGATAAAGAATGGTCATCATACTCGCTAACGGTGAACGCCGTCGTGGCAGATGGTCTGGCTCAGACGGCGATATGGATATTATCTGCGGTTGTGTCATAAGGTGACAAATATGCCCCTAGTTGGTTGCTGGTTCGGTGCGCTTGAGTGTCATGAATGGGACAATTTCTTCATCATCGCTATCTGGGTTGATGAGTAATCCACCGCGTGTCACATCAGCGAAGTTATAGAATGCCTTCACTGTTTCGTTAAACTGGCTACGGATGGCTTGCTCAATTTTGTTGACATTGTCACTGTAGGTGAAGACAACAAAATCATCTTCTTGGATGCCAACAAAGTCATCGTTAGTGCCCATCTCCACCATAATATCCTGAATGGTTTTTCCAGCATGGAACAGCACATCGTAAGCTGCCATGAAGCCATAAATATCAGCATAATGATAAAAATCACTGATGCGGAAGGATAGCTGATGGAAGGATTTACCAGCGCGTCGTTCTAATTCCGATTCAATCAACGGACCAGTGGGCAAGCCAGTGCGGGCTTCGTGCAGATTTTCGCGGGTGGCACGGCGGATTGTCCCCTGTACACGCAAGCGCAATTCATCGACATCAAAGGGCTTGGTGACATAGTCATCTGCGCCGAGTTCCAACCCTTTCACTTTGGCAGCACGTTCATCACGTTGCGTCAAAAACAGAATCGGAATATAGCGCGTAAGGGATTTCTCGCGCAGGGCGATACACGTGTCATAACCATCCATATCCGGTAACATCACATCTAGCAGAATGACGTGTGGCAAGATAGTGCGTGCCATCTCCACACCCCCATTGCCGGTATCAGCGTGATGGACATCATATCCCTGCGATTTGAAATACATCAGTAGCATCTCAGCTACGTCATAGTCGTCTTCTATCAGTACGATACGGTGTTGATGTTGGTCAGCCATAGTTATGTCCTACATAAGCCTGTATCAATTGAGCAAATTATTGGTCTAGTTATCGAGAACAGCACGAACACGAAATTGTTCGCCATCACTATCAGGGGCATTGGCAACGGCATCATCAACGGGTAACGCTTCACCTGCTTTGTCTGCACGCATGACATTGGTCAATGGCAAGACGGATGATGTGGGGTCAATGTGGGATGTGTCGAGTTCTTCTAACTTTTGGAAGTAGCCGAGGATGTCAGATAATTGCTGTTGATAGCGTTCTACATCGTCATCATTCAGTTCGAGGCGCGCCAAATCGGCAATGGCACGAACATCATCAGCAGATAGAATAGTAGACTCTGACATAGTGTTATCCCTTGTATGCTATCGAAAATCCCTAACAGTGTACCGTTATTCCTTGACACTTAACAGTGTAATATTTTGTAACCCTTAAGTTCTCGGACACGGAGATACCTATCTCAACTTCTATTATAAGGATAAATTGTGCTAGATGAAATTTTATTTTCGGCAGAATACATCACAAAATTGCAACCCACCCGCACATTGTAAGTAGAATCTAACACAAAAATAGCGATACTGATGTGAAACTTACAAATTTGTTCCCCACAAATTACAAAAAACATATACAATAGAGAAAGATTATTTCAGCATTCAAATGATGTGACTATGGCAACAGGCAGTCTACAAGTCAACCGCGATATTATTATCGCTACACGCAAACAGTATATGATTGAACGCAAGCACGTCACGCCGATGGATGCAATTATGGCGTTGGCAGCGATGCAGAACCGTCCCCCTTATATCCTCAATTCCATTGAAGATGGGCGCAAGGTAGCAGTTATCGGTCAAGTCCGCTTGAGCGAAACATACGACCCTGTGCTATCGGCGTTACGGTTTGTACGCGATGGGGCAGATGCGGTCTCTTACTTTACCGACCACACCATTTATAGCAAAGACCTTGATGATATGTTGATTATCACGCGGGGGATTAAACAGTTTCCGTTGATTTTCCACAATTATGTCTTTGATGAATATGGTGTGATTGCAGCACGGGCATCGGGTGCGGCGGCGTTGGTCGGCTATGCGTCGTTTTTGCCACAGTCTACCCTCCGGCGTGTCATTAGTATGACGCAACGCTACAAGATGACGACTATCTTACAAATCAACTCGATTGCGCATCTGGAATATATGCACGAACTGAGTCCGCATGTGGTGAGTATCGGCGACCCTGAAAGCGAAAACCTCACGAAAGCCATTGAGATGCTGAAAATCTTCAAACCACATATTCCGGCATACTGTCAAATCATGCTCAGCAACACACTGTATACTGTTGAAGAAGTTGAGATGGCAATCAAAGTGGGTGTTGATGCGGTGTTGGTTGGGGAAGAAGTGTATTCAAGTGGGCGTAAAATTGAGCAGATGCGAAAACTAGTTAACCGCGAGTAAGGACTTAATCGCTGGGGAATAAGTCAGCTACTCTAACTTCAAAATTGGGGATGAGTATTTCGCCCGTCAAGGTATCGGTTTCTTCTAATGTGCGTGTCAATTGTCCCTCAGCTGTCATGGTGTGAATATCAACTGATTTCGACGATGGATAAACAACCCAAACAATTGGTGTACCTGCATTCAGAAAGTCTTTGACGCGGTTGCGTATGTCTTTAGCGGTATCTCGGGGAGAAACGACTTCCACTGCTAAATCAGGCGCAAGTGGAAAATACTTCTCTGGGATAGGATTGGGTACACGCGCTTTTTGAATCAATCCGACATCCGGTGCGCGAACAGTACGCGGTTCATCAACCAGAATGTATCCTGTCTCAGCGGCGGTCACAAGTCCTAACTGATGTTGTCGGACATGATTACGTAGAATTGCGCCAATTTCCATCGTGACATATCCATGTACCCCGCCTGTTGGTGACATTTTGATTAGCTCTCCTCGCACAAGTTCATAGCGGTCTGCTGATTGATGTGAGATTTCCCATAAGTCGTCAATTGAGTATGTTGTTGGTTGGATTGCCATTGATAAGTCCTCGCCAATTCTCTTTATATGATAGCAGATTTTGCATCCTGTCGCAGGATTCAGTACACTCCACAACAAATCAAAATAGGGACAATACAATGCGCGCATCTGTCATGCCAAAAGAAGCCTTACGCCTGTTGAAAATTGAACATCAAGCAGTCAATCAACTGATACATGACTTGACCGACGAACAAATGACCCGCCCTGATACAATTCGTCACGGGTTGTATAGCGACCAGCAATGCTCGTTTAAAGATTTGTTGGCACATCTGGTTTGCTATGAAGTCTATGCGATTGAGGCGATAGACGATTGGAAAATCACAGCCAAGCATTGGGTGATTGATGCCGTGCAAGACTACCGCGAGTCTACCAAAATTCACTATGGTGGCATTGCTGACCGCGAACATCTGACTTTGCAGGAACAGATTGATGAATATCAACAGACTGCCGAACAGTTAGAGACGATTCTCGCAGAGATGTCTGACGAACAATGGCGTGAAGAAGCCTTCTATCCGACCGATGAACCGACCGACCTCGGCGGGATGATTGAGCGCATTGTCGTTGCCCCACCGCGTCCGATGTATCGCCATCTGCCTGTCCATATTCCGAATACAGAAGCCTATGTGGCACGGTTGCGCCCCATAAGTTCGTAGTTTATTCTTTGAGGTCGTTTTTTCTTTGCAAAATATACAAGACTACAAAATTCCCCCAAAATAAGATCGAAAGACCAATGATAGAGTGCCAAGTCAATAAAGTTAAAATTTGAAGACCGGCAAGAATAAATAGACAGAAAAAACATCCTAGAGACATTAATACCACTTTTGCCAACCCATTAATGCGACTTTAGGACGGGTGTTTGTCGTCAATATGTCGTGTTTTACAGCTTTGTGTATTTCGAGAGCATAAAAAATCGCTACGATAACGCGCAATCCAATGTCAATTGGGTGCATCCTCAGCCTCCAATAGGTTTCGCAATTTATCGTACCATAAGCCGAATATAACTAACAATTGATACCCAGCGTAGTTGAAGCGTCGGCTAACCTACCCCCTACCATTTTTACATGTTGTGCTATAATTCGCGCTTGCAGACGGTATATTACGATATTATTTGATTGGTCAGCGGACAGGAAGAATCCTGTCCCTACAACAACTTTGCAGATGTGTCGTAGGGACGCGCTTCTGTGCGTCCGCCAATGGATAATCACATGATTGTGTAATTTGAGATGCCGTTTCCAAAGATTATAGAAAACTCTGAGGCGTGATTTATGCGAATTTCGGGATGGCTACTTGGAATAATTGGATTTGGTGTACTGTTTGTGGCGACGGGTATTTGCTCGTTTGCGACATTTAGCATCACCCGCCAAACAGTGATTGACCTACAACGGACGGGGATTCTGTTGGATGACCCGTTGGCGATGGTACAATGTGTTGGCGCGGGACAATGCGAAGATAGCCTTACACAAGCAACCCCACTGGCAGAAGCACCCAATGTTGTCGCAATTACACCGCTCTTTACAGCAACCCCGATGACAGTTGCGCAAGTGGATGATGCAACCCAACCGCCATCAATGGATATTACGCCGACACTGGATTTGACCCTGCAAGCCTCATCACCACAGATAGCAACAACTGAAGCACTACAAGAAGCTGTGCCTGCTACCCAAGAAGTTGCTGGCGCACAAGCTGCCGACCCATTGCGGGATTTACCGCGTATCACTGACCCGCGTCAGATTCGGATTTTGTTGCTGGGGATTGACCAACGTAGTGAAACCGGAGATACCGGACCCTTCCGTACTGATACCATGATTCTGCTGAACATCGACCCTGTGCGCAAGACGGTTGGGGTGTTGTCTCTGCCCCGTGACCTGTGGGTAAATATCCCGAATTTTGAACCGGGGCGCATCAACACAGCAAACTTCCTCGGCGATGCTAATGCCTATCCGGGAGGGGGTGGTCCAGCGTTGGCGATGGAAACCGTATCGACAAACTTTGGGGTACGGGTCGATAAATACCTGTCAGTGAATTTTGATGTATTCACGGCGATTGTCGATGTGATTGCGCCGAATGGTGTACCCGTAAACGTGAGAGAAGTGATTGACGACCCTGATTATCCTGATGACCGTTATGGCACAATTTACGTGCGCTTTGACCCCGGCGAACAACGGATGAATGCTGAGACCCTGTTACAGTATGCGCGTACCCGTGCGACTGAAGGCGGTGATTTTGACCGTGCTCTCCGGCAACAACAGGTATTGGATTCCGTCCGTGCTGAGGTGTTGAGTGCAGGCGGTATTCTCAACTTTATCTCACAAGCCCCGCGCTTATGGGAAGAACTTTCCAATAACTACCGTACCAACTTGACCTATGATGAAATTATTTCGCTTGGTTTGCTGATGAGCGAAATCAACGGCGACGATATTCACTATGCTGTGATTGACAATTTGTATGTTACCTTTGGGCTTAGTCCGACAGGTGAACAAGTGCTCTATCCTGACTATGGCTCAATTAGTGACCTGATTCAGCGGGTCTTCTTCCCGCAGACACAACTGACTCCGGCAGAAATCAAGTCACGGGCTGATGTCGAGAATGCCCAAATCTATGTTTATAACGGCACAGGCATTGTCGGCTTGGCGAATGACACCCGCGAGTGGTTCACTGGACAAGGCGTTGTGATTACCGATGTCGGCAACGATACCAACTTCGACGGTTTGAATACCGAAATCCGTGATTATGGTGGCACACATCCATGGACGGCGCGTTACATTGCCAATCTGCTGGGCTTGCCACAAGAACGCATTCGCCCCGGTGGTGATGGGTTGATTGCACAAGGTGTGATGATTGTCACCGGACAAGATATTCTGCCAATTTTGGGTGGTGGTCAGTAAGTAATGTTTTTCGTAAGGGCGACCCGCCGAGTCGCCCTTACATTACCTTTTAAAATGTCTTCTGAATAACCTAAAGACGCGCTTTCACGAGTCAAATGTATCAATCCTAAAATTGGCGAATATGTTGACTTATCGAGGGGTTTTTGTATCCTCTTTGCTACTCATCATCTTGAGGAATGTCGGCACAATTGGCTCTAAAACTTTGGATAACAATGCTCGACCAATCCCGCCTGTTGATGTATTTTGGGCAGATTGAAAATCATCTGCGCCTAATCGTTGGCGTAGAACGCGTGTACCCATTTCAAATTGATGGTCAAAGGGCAATCCAGTCGCATCAGCGATACGGGTTTGCATGGTGAATGTGCCGATAACGCCTGCAATATCTATAAGTCCATCCATACCAAAGGTATCAATCACCGCTTGACGTGCATCAGTGAGGGTATCATCATTGCGTAGGGTTGCGTTCACGAGGCGTACTATTATGTCACCGTGTTTGATACCTGTGCCGAGACCATCTTCGCTGGTGATAGATTCCACTGTTAACGTATCTTGATTATCCATACTCGCACGGAGTACAAGGGTATGTGCGCTGATTCAGTAGAAGCATTCGTTCAGTGCTGAGACACGACTGGCGATTAACTCTATCTGAGGGCGGGTAATCGTTCGGTTTCCGGCTGAGGTTGAGGCGACCTGTTTCAATGGGAGGTACTGGGCATTGACGAGTTTCATCTGGTTGCGGGTGGCATCGGGCACGAGGCTGAGTGCACGGACTACATTGGTTACCGGTCCTGTACCTGCGAAGAATTCCCTAACAAACTTGCTCATCAGCGATTGCATCGGTATCCATGCACCAATCTCAACACTATCAGGACGCTCTTGGGTCGGCTCACCAGCTTGTGGGTCAGAGAAAGGTAGTGGGTCTGCGCCAATTGCACGATGAAACATGTCAATCGACAGCGTAAACAACAGCACGGATAATAATTCGACATAGTGAGCATCGGTCATGCCATCGGCGATGATGAAGTCATCATAGATACGCTTGGATAATCGGGTAGGGTCGGTCACAATGCGATGTACTGTATCTAACCAAATCGGGTCAATGTCGGTATCAACGTCGTGTGTGCCATCAATATAATATGGCGATAAGGCTTCCTTACGTTCGGTACAGAGTTGGCAAATCAATGCGGAGCGTGCGGCTTTGGCAATTGCAACCCGTTCTGCTCCAGTGAACCATGTGCCGGCCTGTGCGATATGATTCCAGACTTCGTGATGTGCTTCAATGATGTCGTCACGCATATTGAAGGAAGAATAAATCTCTGTAAAGATTTCTTTGCGTAACATGTTGATTTCCTAATATTGTATGCAATGAAAGCGTCATAATACAATATAGCATAAACGATATGGACACAGGACACAACAGATGACCAACTTGCCCAATGACCCAAACGACATCGACGAATACGAACCCTCGGCAGAGGATTACATCAATCGCATTAAATTTGACGATGACCCCAAAGTGCGCGCCAATGCGGTGTATGTGTTGGGACGGCTGAATCATATTGAGGCATTGCCGACGATGATAACCGCGCTGGAAAAAGATGACTCGCATGAAGTGCAATTGACAGTGGTAGAGACGCTGGGCAAGTTTCGTGTGCCGGATGTGGTTGCACCGTTGCTCAAAGCGACTGAATCCACCGATGATGATATGCGGGCGCAGGCGATTAAATCACTCGGATTAGCAGGGCAGATGGACGCACTCGACCCGATTGTGAATGCGCTCGGTGATGAATCGGCACAAGTACGGGCAGAATCTGCTGAGGCGTTAGGGGTGTTGAAAGCAGAGGGCGCGATTGATTTGCTGGTCAATACGCTGGTGGCAGACGACAACAGCAATGTGCGTTACTTTGCGATACAGAGTATTGTCTTGATTGGTGGTGATAGGGCGCGTGATAGCCTCATCAATCGTCTGCAAAAGGAAAGTCATGTTGGTGTTCTTATTGACCTGATTGAGACGATTGCTAAGCTGAAAGACCCCGTCGCAATTGATGCACTCAAACCCTTTGTTGAACATGACGACGACGATGTGAAAACTGTTGCAAAATGGGCGGTTGATGTCCTTGAAAAATGATATGGTGTAACTCATAATCAAGTGTAAAAAAGTACAAAATTCACTAGAAAATCCTCATATTATGTTATACTACAGATAGGAACATTGAATCACCCGCTAGGAAATTCTGAATAATGGATAATGGAAACGACAACGCCTTAGCCAAAATCGTCTGGTCTGACCCGCATACTGGCGCAACCCGTGAATATGTGCTTCAGGAAGGGGCAACTGCAACCATCGGGCGGTCTTCCAGCAATGATATTCATATCCCCGAACAACATGTCTCACGTCAACATGCAGTGATTAGTTACCGTGAAGGTATCTTCATGGTCAACGACCTCGGCAGTGCTAATGGGACGTTTGTTAATGGCATGAAGGTGGAAGAACCCTATCCCCTAATGGTCGGTGATGAGTTACGCTTGTTTGTGCCCATACTGCAATTTGCGGCGGCAACAGATGAAGAAGCCAAAGAAGCTTCCGATACAGGGCGATTTATTGCTGTGCAGACAGGCGAAAAGGCGACCTTGTCGATTACCAATGGACCGCAAGAAGGTCAGGTGATTGCGCTTTTGCTCGAAGATCTTAAAGTCGGACGGGCGACCCTCAATGCAAAGTGGGAGATTGTCTTACAAGACCCGACTGTATCCCGACCGCATGCGCGCCTACTCAAAGAGGATGACCAGTGGATGTTATTTGATTTGGGCAGTGCTAATGGAACAGCTGTCAACAGCACACCTGTCAACGGAGAGAAACCGTATATGCTTAAGACGGGCGATACCATTGCCTTTGGCGCAACCATGACCTTGTTCCGCATCGGGTTTGAACCCAGCGAAGAAACGACTAAGCAATAGCGGTTGTATGCCATCTCAAGCCGACCTCTACTCTGACCTCAAACACATCACAGACCCGATAAGTAAGCGGGATACTGCGCTGGCATTATTAGAGCAGACCAACAAACGTCAATACCTCGATGAGTGTTTGCGGGTGCTGAAATCTGATGCTGTCATTATCGAATTGGATGATAGTCACCGCCCGATATTGCGTGACAAATGCCTGAGCTATTATGACGATAGCAAACGTGATAAAGCGGGGATGTTGCGTGAGGGGATTACGCGACTATTGGTGCATATCGCTCACCCTGATGATGTTGATATTTATAAGCTGGGCGTAGACACCTATTACCTACAACCCATAGATGATGTCGCGCAGAACTTACGCGCTGTTGCACTGGCTGGACTCGCCCCGATAGACTTACCTTTAGCTTGTATTTATGCCACAAAATTTCTGGGCGAAGATTATACGTCTGTGTTTAATTGTGAGCCTGCTATGACGGCGGTTGATGTGCTGGTACAGGCAAACCAACGCTTACCGATTTATCAGTTTTTGCTGACACGCGGTGAGCATATGGCAAATACCAAACGCGGTGAACTCACGGGGAAGGCATTAGAATCACTCGGCACAGACTTCCCACAGGGCTTATACGAGGCGTTGATTGACATCTATCAGGTACTTGACCAACCAACGGCAACCATCGGGATTATCAATACGATTGTTGATGACCGTTTGTATGGCTTATATGACCGACTCGAAGATGTGATTTTGGCGACCCGCGATACCGACTTAAAACGGTATGGTCTGGTGTTGATGTCGGCTTCACGCGATGAGGATTTAACAGACCGACTTCTGCGGATGGCACGCTTAGCCAAGTTGGATGATGTGCCTGTATTTATCGAAGCTGTGGAAGTCTGCAATCACCCCGACCGCGACCGCACCCTCAATCAATTGCGTGATAGGTTATAACTGTGAGGCAGGCGTTGCGAGTGGTGGAATATATGTCGGAGCTGGAAAGATAAGATTTTGTAACACCGGTGCCAACAATACGATAATGATTGCACCGATAATCACAAGCGCAATCAAAAACATAATTACCCGTCGCCGTGTCCACCGTGGTTCTTGTTCGATGTATCCATCGTCATAAATCAAAAAATCGACACCCTCTGCAGCATCTACTTCGTCAGGGGTCTCGCCGATGGGGTCGTACTCGTCATAGTCAGTGTGATAAATCTCCATGTTGTTATGGTACATCACTTTTGTACGAACTGCATAAATAGTGCATAAGTTTTTTTGTACTTCATCCTTTTCTTAATTAATATGTGACGTAAGCGTTACAAGACACAAACAGCATTCTGCCGAAATTCAAAGCGAACCTGCATAAAGTCATGCTATAGTCAATTACAGAACATTACGCAATAAATGATTTGGGGAATAGAAGATGAAACGTTTACGCACGGAACGACAAGGGACGGCGATGTGGAAAGTTTGGGGTCATACCAAATTGCACACGTGTCCTGAATGTCAAGAACGAGGGTCACTGCGGTATTTTGGATTTGCCAAAAATTATACGGCAGGTCTCCATGCAAAGATATATCAATGTCAGGCATGTGAATCGTGGATTGATGTTATCTGGGAGAAGCATCGTCGCCGTAAAGATAAATCGGCAACTGTGTAATAAAAAAGAGGGGGAGCATGATGCTGACCCTCTTTTTTTGTGTTTGTTTTACAATTAGGAACGCAACTCTGGGATGAAGACTGCGCCTAATGCACTTTCAAATGGTGATGCAACACCCTGATCAAGGATGACATCCAAGCCAACCCCAATCTGTTCGATGACAGCTGCATCCATCAAGGATTCTACAGTAATGAGGTAACGTCCGCGTTGGTATACGGTCATCGCATAAATACCATCACCACCGGAACAAGCAGGTGCTGAGAGGGTATAGGTGTTTGCAATATCTTCGACAGGTTCAAATCCATTGCTGACAGCCAATGTCTCGATGAAGCCATCCGCTAATGCCTCAGCAACAGCATCAGAAGATTCAAAGGCATCTACTGTATATTGCAAGAAACTAAAGAATTGGTCTGGGCTACAGGTCGCATTCAGGATACGGGAGGTGTAGCGATATTGATGTGCATATGCTTCTGCGAATGTGGCAAAGTCTTCTTGGAAATCTGCGGGTACAGTTGCGATGGTTTCTTCGGTGGTGCGCAGACCGGAAACTTCTTCATCTTGCGGGAATTCAGGAGGCAATTGTGATGTGAATGCCTCGAATGCTGCCACGACTTCGTCTTGTGTGGCGGGTTCTGGCAATTCATAGGTAGTTTCGACAGTTGCAGGGTCTTCGATGATAACAACGGTACTCAATGCTTCACCGGGTTCAGATGCTGTTGCAGGGTCGCGCAGGTCGATATCGACGACATTTTCATAACCTTCCAACACATCGCCAAAAATGGTGTGCTGGTAGTTGAGCCAGTCGGTCGGTGCAGTTGTGATAAAGAATTGGCTACCGTTGGTGCCAGGACCTGCATTCGCCATCGCCAGCAAACCGGGGCGGTCGAACACAAGGAAACCTACAGGTTCATCTTCAAATTGATAGCCGGGACCACCTGAGCCAGTTGCGGTTGGGTCACCTGCTTGTGCCATGAAGCTCTCAATCACACGGTGGAAGGTGGTGCTGTCATAGTATCCTTGTTGCGCGAGGAAGACAAAGTTGTTGACAGTGGTTGGTGTCAGGTCTTCGTAGAGGTCAACATAGACTGCGCCTGCGCTTGTACAGAAGACTGCACGATAATCGACACCGTCTACTAGGACTTCTTCTGGTGCGTCAAATTGCATTTCGGTGAGTTCACCGGGTTCTGCTGTGTCACAAATTTCTTGTGGAGTTTGTGTGTCTTGTGCCGATACCATCGACAATGCAACGATAAAGAGGGAAATTACAACGCTTACACGTATTAACTTCATTCAGTTTGTATCCTTTTTTTGATTAAACGTTACGTCAGAGATATACGATAAATCTAACGATTGCATTGTGCCTGACGCGCTAACGATTGAACAGACACAATTACGATTGGTCATATCCTATACATATGTGTGGGGTTACAGATGGTGGATGTTAATTTAAACAGGAGCACACAATGCAACAACTCATCGGAAAATGGCATGGTACAGGTATCGCAACCTATCCATCAATCGAAACAACTCGCTACCGTGAAATCCTTGATGTCGCACCACATGGGGATGATGCTATTTTGCGTGTTGAGCAGATGACATGGCGTATTCATGATGATGAGTCTGAATCCTTACTATATTGGGAATGTGGATTTATCCGTCAACTATCAAGCACAGAATACGAATGGACAAATGCCCAAAATAATGGACGTGCTGAGGTGTTGCATGGAATAATTGAAGCAGAGCAAACCAGCCTGACATTAACAATGAATAGCAAGCAGTTTGCAAATGATGAGCGCATGCTAGCATCACGCCGTATATTTCAGGTCAATGGCAATCAACTGACATACGAGATGTGGATAGCAACACAAGCGTATCCAGATATTCAGCATCATCTAAAGGCATTGCTTACCCGATAAATGCTTAATCCTATAAATAATACTAGCAACCGTACACTGAACAAATGAGCGAGTTGAACAAGCCAAAGTATCTGTTAAGGTTGAGTTTCTCACCACACAACTAAAGAGGGACTC